>ERZ1370068.10452-contig-9150_pt1 | contig 47638 bp, 38 predicted proteins | sample MGYA00561227_ERZ1370068 | MGnify/ENA primary metagenome ERZ1370068 (study PRJEB38410, sample SAMEA6850437) | metagenome | study: Metagenomic assessment of the ecological functions of the soil: analysis of the soil microbiota associated with the... | reverse complement strand
GTTACGTATTGCTCCCCGCGGGCCCGGCATCCGCTCGCGGGCAGACCCTGGTCGGGCGCCGATGCGATCGCTGTCCAGGTCCTCGACCGGACTGAGGGCGTCGACACGATCTTCGGCTACAGCGGCGGCGCCATCCTGCCGACCTACGACGCCGTCTTCCGCTACAACGCGAACCGCGGCGCGAAGCGCCGAGATCCGGCCTGATCGTCCCGGCGACCGAGCAGGGCGCGGGCTTCATGGCGGCCGGCTACTCGCGCTCGAGCGGCCGCGTCGGCGTGTCGCTCGTGACCTCGGGCCCGGGCGCGACGAACTCGGTCACGCCCGTCCGCGACTGCCAGGCCGACTCGATCCCGATGGTCCTCATCTGCGGCCAGGTGCCGCGCGCGCGCCGATGGGCACCGACGCGTTCCAGGAGGCGCCCGTCTTCAACATCATGGCGCCGTGCGCGAAGCACGTCTTCCTCGATCACCGACGAGACGCAAGGTCGAGGCGACGATGCGGACGCGCGTTCCACATCGCGCGCAGCGGCCGGCCGGGCCCGGTCGTCGTCGACGTCCCGAAGGACGTCCAGCTCGCGAGCAGCGTCTTCCGCGGCTTCGGCCTGCTGCCGATGCACGGCTACCGCGAGCGGCTCGACGAGCTCGAGCGCGTCGGCGATCTCGGCGGCCGACGCCGAGGCGTTCTACAAGCTGCTCGCGCGCCTCGCAGCGGCCGCTCATCTACGCCGGCGGCGGCGTCATCAACAGCCGACGCGGCCGAGCGAGCTGCGCGCCTTCGCCACGCGCTTCGGCATCCCGGTCGTGACGACGCTCATGGGCATCGGCGCGGTCGACACGACCGACCGAGCTGTCGCTGCACATGCTCGGCATGCACGGCACGCGCGTACGCGAACTACGCGGTCGAGGACTGCGACTTCCTGTTCGCCGTCGGCTCGCGCTTCGACGACCGCGTCGCCGGCAAGGTGAAGGAGTTCGCGCCCGGCGCGAAGATCGCGCACCTCGACATCGACGCCTCCGAGATCGGCAAGGTGAAGAACGTCGACTGGGCGCACGTCGCGAGCGCGAAGCGCGGCCTGCAGCAGCTGCTCGACGTACGGGCACGGGCTTCAAGACGAACTTCGCGCGCTGGCGCGCGCACGTCGCGGAGCTGAAGCAGACGCCACGCGCTACAACTACAACCGCGAGTCGCCGCTCGTGCAGCCGCAGTTCGTGCTCGAGCAGCTGAACCAGATCACGCGCGGCGAGGCCATCGTCTCGACCGGCGTCGGCCAGCATCAGATGTGGGCGGCGCAGTACCTCGACTTCATGCGGCCCGCGCACGTGGCTCACGTCCGGGCAGCATGGGCACGATGGGCTTCGGCCTGCCGGCCGCGATCGGCGCGCAGCTCGCGCAATCCGGGCGCGCTCGTCATCGACGTCGACGGCGACGGCTCGATCCGCATGAACCTACGGCGAGCTCGAGACGCTCACCACCTACGACATCCCGGTGAAGGTGCTGCTGCTGAACAACCTGGGCGACGGCATGGTCCGCCAGTGGCAGGACCTGTTCTTCGCGAACCGCTACTCGGGCACGGACAAGACGCTCCACAAGAAGGACTTCGTGAAGGCGGTCGAGGCCGACGGCTTCGGCTTCGCGCGCCGCGTCGGCCGATGCCGGACGGTGCGGCCGGCGCTCGAGGAGTTCGTCGCGCTTCGCCGGCCCGGCGTTCCTCGAGGTGCATGGTCGACCCGACCGCGCACGTCTATCCGATGGTCGCGCCCGGGCATGGGCTACAAGGACATGATCACCGGCCAGTGGATCCCGAGCCGCGCGCGCCGTCGCTCGGGCAGCGGCGAGGTCGATCCGACGCGGCATGTTCTGAGCGCGGGCCGTGCGGCGATCTACCTGCTCCGCCACGCCGAGACGACGTGCTGAACGCGACCCGCGGTGGTGCAGCCGCCGGACACGCCGCTCTCGGAGCTCGGTCGTCGCCCAGGCCGAGCGGCTCGGCGCGCGGCTCGCCGGCGCGGGCATCGCGCGACCATCCGGACGAGCGACCTGCCGCGCGCGTCGCGACCGCCGAGGCGCATCGCGCGCCGCACCGGCGCGCCGCTCGTCGCTCGACGCCGACCTCCAGGAGCGGAACTACGGCGCGATCCGCGGGACGCCGTACGCGAAGCTCACGCGAGGACATCTTCGGGCCCGACTACGTCCCACCCGAGGGCGAGAGCTGGGACGTGTTCCACGCGCGGGTCGACCGCGCATGGGCGCGCGTCCGTCGCGAGCGCGCGGCGCGTCGGCGGCGCGCTCGCCGGTCGTCACGCACGGGCTCGTGTGCTGGTCGATCCTCTCGCGGCACGTGACGGCGACGGCCGAGCCGCCCGCATCGATGCGCTTCGGCAACACGTCCGTCACGATCCTCGACGGCCCGACGCCGTGGCGGGCCGCGCTCGTCGACTGCACGGCGCATCTCGACGGCGCCGGCGGGCGCGCGGCGACGCGCGTGAGCGCAGGCGCCGGCGAGCGACCGGTCGTCGTCCTCACCGGCGCGACGTCGGGCATCGGCCGCGCCGCGGCGACGCCTCGCGATCGCGCGCAGGGCGCGCGCCTCGTGCTGATCGCGCGCGACCGAGGCGCGCGGCCGCCGACACCGTCGCTCACGGTTGCGGACACGACCGGGCAACCGCGACGTCGACGTCGTGCTCGGCGACCTGAGCGTCCAGCAGCGACGTGCGCGCGGTCGCCGAGGCGCTACGCGCGCGGGCGTCCGCGCATCGACGTGCTGCTCAACAACGCCGGGCGTCGTGAACCTCCGCTACGACGACGGCCGACGGCATCGAGGCGACGCTTCGCCGTGAACCATCTCGCGTACTTCATGCTGACGCCTGCCTCGTGCGCGACGCGCTCGCAGGCCGCGCCGCGCGGCGCGCATCGTCAACGTCGCGTCGGACGCGCACCGCTGGGGCCGCTCGACTTCGACGACCTCGGGACACGCGCGCCGCTATCGCGCGATGCGCGTCTACGGGCAGTCGAAGCTCTGCAACATCCTCTTCACCTACGAGCTCGCGCGGCGCCTCGACGGGTCGACGATCACGGCCAACTGCCTCCATCCGGGCGCGGTCGCGACGCGGCTCGGCCAGAACAACGGACGCATCGCGACGGCGCTGACGAAGCTCCTGCGCGCCGTTCTTCCGGACGCCGGAAGGCGGCGCGCGACACCGCGCGTCTACCTGGCGACGTCGCCGGAGGTCGCGTACGACGAGCGGCGGGTACTTCGCGAACCGGCGGGCGATCCGCTCGTCGCGCGTCAGCTACGATCCGACGGTGCAGCGCCGCCTGTGGGACGCGAGCGAGTCGCTCACCGGCGTCCGCTGGTGAGCGCCATCACGCGGTCGATCGGCAGCATGACGAACGTTCCGGTCGCTTCCGCGGTGACGATGTCGCCGTCGCGGAGCGCGACCGTGTCGTCCGGACCTGGCGGCCGTCCACGTGCCGGCGTGTCGGCCTCGAAGCGCACGTCGCCGGTCGAGCGGCGTCGGCTTCCGGTAGCGGACCTCGAGCGACTCGGTGACGCCGGCGACGCCGGCGAGCCATGTTCGCGACGTTCAGCACCTGGTCGAAGCAGGCGGCGATGACGCCGCCGTGCACGCAGCCGGGCGGGCCCTCGTAGGGCGCCGTGAAGCGGACCGTCCGCGATCGCATGCGCCGCCGTCGACGTCGCGAGTCGGAGCGGCGGCGCGAGCGGGCTCAGACTGCCCGATGACGGGATCGAACGGCATCACGTCGGCCGGCCCGGTCACCGACTCGATGACTGCGGATAGCGAGCCGGCGGCCGACCGGCGCGTGCGGCGCGGAGCGCCCCGTCGAGGTCGCGCACGTGCCGGCGTCGCGCGCGTCGAGCGACCTCGGTGGCGCCGACGATCGTGACGCTCGCATGGATCAGGTCGCGCACCGCGGCCGCCGAAGCCAGCTGCGGCCGCCCGGTCTGCGTCGAGCCAGCGAGGCGAGGCGTTGCGGCATGCTGGAACGACGACGGGGCCCGGGGATCGTCCCCGGGCCCCGTGTGACGCTGAAATCAGGCGCCGCTCACTTGCAGCGGACGACGTTGCCGCCGCTCGCGACGGCGCACAGCTGCCGAGCGGGTTCGGCGGCGCGGCGAGAACTGGACTCGCCGCAGAGACCCGTCGTCGCGAACGGCACGTCGAGGATGACCGGTGCCGATGAGCGGCAGGTTGCCGGTCACGACCGGGTAGCTGCCGTTCTTGCCGCGTGATGCGTGAACTTGAGCAGGCCGGTCGACCTTCGTGCTGCGCTTCAGGCCGAACTTCTTGATGCCCTGCGGCAGCGGAATGATGGTGCCGGAGTTGATGTAGGTGAAGGCCGTCGCCGGAGCCGTTGACCTTCCAGCCGCGCCTTGTTCGCCACGTTGTAGGCGCCCGGCGGGATCGTGACGTCGGTGACGACGGTGCCCGGTCGAGTCCGTGATGATCGCGCGCGCTCCGTTCGATGGCCGGGTCGAGCGTCGGATCGCCGCCCTGCGGCGGGATGGTGATCGAGCCCTTGAACTTGAGCTTGTCGTCTCCGGGCGGCGTCAAGAGCTTCACGATCGTGATCTTCGGCTTGACGCCGATAGACGTCGCGCATGTTGTTGCACGGATCGCAGACGTCGCCGCGGCCGTCGTTGTCGAGCGTCGGCCTGAGCTCGGATCGGAGATCGTCGGGCAGTCGTCCTGCAGGTCGCAGGTGCCGTCGCCGTCGGTGTCGCCGGCCGGGACGTCGGCCGGGACACGACTCCCGCCGGATCCGTGCAGCAGCTCCGGCCGGATCACAGACGCCGGTCGACGAGCGGCACACCGGTGCTGGACGACGCACACGCGTCGATCGGACAGGCCGTCCGCCGAGCGCCGTCGCAGGTCTCGGCGACGTCGCACGCGCCGGCCGACGAGCGGCAGACGGTGCCCGAAGACGCCTTCGCGTCGGCCGGACACGAGGCGCTCGAGCCGGTGCAGTTCTCGGCCACGTCGCACGCGCCCGCCGACGGGCGGCAGGTCGTCGAGCTCGACGCGAACTGCGTTCGCCGGGCAGCGCAGCGCTCGGAGCCGGTGCAGTGCTCGGCGACGTCGCAGACGTCCGCCGACGACCGGCAGATGACGGACGACGGCCTGGAACGCGTCCGGTCGGGCAGGTCTTGAGCGTGCCGTTGCAGTTCTCGGCGACGTCGCAGGCGCCCGGCCGAGCTGCGGCAGGTCACGAACGCGCCGGCGACGCTGTCGGCCGGACAGCCGGCGCCGAGGCCGGTGCAGGACTCGGCCACGTCGCAGACGCCGGTCGCGGAGCGGCAGACGTTTCGCCGCGACTGGAACGTCGTCCGCCGGACACGCCTTGTTGGTGCCGTCGCACGCTTCGGCGACGTCGCAGACGCCTGCCGACGAGCGGCAGATGGTGCCGATCAGGTGCGTACGGCGTCGGCCGGACAGTCGGCGCTGGAGCCCGTGCAGGCCTCGGCCACGTCGCAGGCGCCGGTCGCCGAGCGACAGACCGTGCCGTCGATGCGCGAAAGCGGCATCGGCGGGACAGTTGACGCTCGACGCCGTCGCAGTTCTCGGCCGGATCGCACGGCGCCGGTCGACGACACGGCAGAGCCCGTGCTCTTGGCGTCGCCCGGACAGCTGGTCCGCTGCCCGGTGCAGTTCTCGGCGAGGTCGCAGACGCCGGCCGACGCCGCGGCAGACGGTAGCGTGTTCGGCTGGAAGCCGTTCGCCGGGCAGTTGACGCTGCTGCCGTTGCAGAGTCTCGGCGACGTCGCAGCGCGCCCGAGGCGGCAGCGACAGACCGTTCCGCTCGGCCTGAGCGGCGTCGACGGACAGTTGCTGCCGATGCCGTCGCACGCTCGGCGACGTCGCACGTGCCGGCGGCGCGTGCGGCAGACTGCGTGCCGGACGGCCGCCTTGGCGTCGGCCGGACAGTTCGGTCCGGTGCCGTCGCAGACTTCCTGCAGGTCGCACTGGCCGGCGGACGAGCGGCAGACGAACGCGCCGCTCGTGCTGCCGAGGAACGCGTCGGGCGGGCAGGTGACGAGGCGCCGGTGCAGGCTCTCGGCCTGGTCGCAGATGCCGTTCGCCGAGCGGCAGACGACGGCGCTGGCTTGAGCGCGTCCGCCGGACAGGCCTTGTTCGTGCCGTCGCAGTTCTCGGCGATGTCGCAGGTGTCGGCAGGCCGACCGGCAGGCGATGACGCCGTCGACGCGACCGCATCGGTCGGGCAGGCCGGCGTTCGTTCCGTCGCAGATCTCCTGCACGTCGCAGATGCCTGGTGGCGAGTCCGGCAGACGAACCCGGAGGGCCGCTTCGTGTCGGCAGGGCAGCTGGGCGTTGCCGCCCGGGACAGGTCTCCGCGACGTCGCAGTCCGCCGGCCGCCGAGCGGCAGACGCGCGCCGACGTTGAAGCCGTCACTCGGGCAGGCGGCGGTGCTTCCGGTGCAGGTCTCGGCGCTGTCGCACGCCCGCGGCCGCGCTCCGGCAGACGACGGTGTTGCGGCTGACGAAGGCATCGGTCGGGCAGGTCCCGGCTACCGCCGCTGCAGGTCTCGGCGTTGTCGCAGGATCCCGCCGAGCTCCGGACGGCTGCCGCCCGGCGGTGCGGTAGGTGCAGTTCGCGTTGCAGCACGACGATGGTCGAGCCGTTGTGCGCGCCCTCGATCGCACTGCTCGCCGAACGAGCCGTCGACGGTGCCGTTGCCGCAGAGGCTTCGAGTGTGACCGTCACCCAGTGGCCGTCGGGCCTGCGGACGGTTGCCTGGGCTGCCCGGTCCATAGGTGCCGGCGGTCTGGTTCCGCGAACGTCGCGGGAAGACCCATGCGCAGCGCGGCTTCGTCGCCGCCGCTGAGGAAGCTGGCATCCGCTGGTCGCCGATCGCGCTCCAGGTGAAGCGCATCGTGTGCGACTTGGCGACGCCGTTGCTCGTTCCGGTGATCTGCGCGCTCGAGGACCGGTCGAAGTTCGAATCGACGCTGCCCGTGCCGCTGACGCTACCCGGATCGCTCAGGTCTGAGCTGAGCTGGCTACGACGAGCGTGCCGCCGGTCTGCGTGCCGCGTGACGGCGGTCATGTCGACCGAGCTGAGTCACCGTCGTCGACGATCGTGAATGCGCCCTTGACGCTGGTCGAGACGTTCAGGCGATACGCGCCCGGTGGCGGTCGCGGTGAACGCGATCGAATAGTCGCGTGGCCTGGTTCTGCGTGCGGCTGCCCGTGCACGTGACGCCGACGTCGGCCGCGACGATCTCCTGGTAGCGCACGCGGAAGGACGTGGTCGAGCTCGACACGACGACGACGGTCGTCTTGTTCTGGTAGCTCGTGACGAGACCGTCGGAAAAGTCGTCCGCGGTGTTGCCGGCGTTCTTGCTGGCGGTCGGAACCGACAGCTGCGGCCGACGCGGCGCGTGGCTCGCCCAGGATCCCCACCAGCACACCGAGCGCGAGCGCGGTGCCCCACACCGTACGCGGTAGACGTCCTCGCATTATCCCCTCAGACGACCGTCCCGAAGATTCGTTGATCTCGACGCTCGGGCGCGAAGGCTCTTCGGCCCCGACGCTGGCCGTAACACACCTGCAAGGGCATGTCAAGGAAAATTGCCGCAGCCAGGTAAAGGATTTTGGCAGTCTGGGAAAGGATTTCGGCGACCGCCCGCTAGCTCTACAGAGTCAGACATGCAGCCGTCCGTCGGATGCCGGCAATGCGTCGAGCGTCGGGCGCGGCGCGCGCGATTGAAGCCCGGGCGACCTGAGGTTACACGTCCGCCCTCATGCCTCGCGCGGTCGGTGCCTTGCTGATGGCCCTCGCTGTGGGCGTCGGCGTGGCGCTGGCGGCGCCGGAGCCGGCGGCGCCTCCTCCGCAGGGGACGCACGTCGTTCGCTACCGGGACGATAAGCTGAGCGTCGATCTGCACGACGTGTCGGTCGCGACGACCATGGCGGACGTGGCGCGCGAGAGCGGCGCGGAGCTGATCGGGACGCCGCGCGAGGATCGGCGCCTGACCCTCGTGTTTCAGGACATTCCCGCGAAAGAGGCGCTGGAGCGCCTGGTCGGCGCGGGCAGAACTCACGCTCCAAGTACGACGACGGGCAAGTTGAAGGCGATCGAGCTGCGGGCGGCCAGGAGGCACGCGACGTCCCCAAGACCGGACGGCACGGCCGTCGACGAGAAGACGGCAGCCAAGCAGTACGCGTTCTTCAAGGCCTCTGACTCGCACCGACCCGGATCCCGCTGAACGGCGATCCGCCAGCGGTTGAACGAATCCGAAGCGCGCTACGATACGCCGGCAACATCGCGCTCGGCCATCCCGACCCGAAGGTCCGTCAGGCGGCGCTCCGCGCGATCCTCCAGGCGCTCGATCGCGACCCGGATCGCAAGGCGGCGGTGCTCGACGCGCTCGCCGCGATGAGCACCGAGCTAAGCCGCTCGTTCAGCGCGCCCGGGGCTACCACATGGCCGAGGCGCTCGTGCGTGCGTGCTCCGCGAGTCGTCCGACGCGGAGCTGCGCGCCCGCGCGCGCGACGTGCTTCGCGACCTCCGCAGCCATCCCTTCAAGGGGGCCGAAGCCCCGCATCACTGAGGGCGGCACTCGGCCCGAGCCCCGCGGCGACGGACGTCGCTCCGGCTCTGCGGCGCTCGGGCTCGTGCGTTCTGACCGCGGTCGCCTCGCGCCCGCCTTCCGGGCGGGATGGGTGTGGGACGACGACTCGTACGTGACGGCGAACGCGACGCTCCGGACTCGCGGACGGCCTTCGCCGCATCTGGACGGAGCCGGGCGCCGTCGCGCAGTACTACCCGCTCACCTTCACGACGCTCTGGCTCGACTATCCAGTCCACGGGCTCGACCCCGTTCGCGCTACCACGCGACGTCAACGTCGCGCTGCACGCGGCGAGCGGCGGTCGTCCTCGGCTCTCGGCGCGTAGGCTGGCGCCTCCGGCGCCATGGCGCGGTGGCGGCGCTCTTCGCCGTCCATCCGATGCACGTCGAGTCCGGTCGCATGGGTGACCGAGCGGAAGAACGTGCTCCGGCTGCTCTATCTGCTCGCGTTCCTGGCTGCTCGTCCGGTGGCGGCAGCGATGCGCGACGGCAGCGCCGGCGCTCCGGCGCGTTGGTAGCGCGCTTTGCGCTTCGCCGCGCTTCGTCGGCGCGCTCCTCATCGAGACGGTGGCGTCGACGCTGCCCGGTCGTGTTCCTCGTCGTCCGTGGTGGCGCACCGGCGCGCGTCGCGACGCGCGACGATCGTCGCCAATGGCTGCCGTTCGTCGCGCTGCGGACTCGGCGTCGGCAGCGTCACCGCGTAGCCTCGAGCGCACGGCACGTCGGCGCGGTCGGCTCATGCTGGAACCAGACGCCGCCTGAGCGTCTGCTGATCGCCGGACCGGCGCTCGTGGTTCTACGCCGGCGAAGCTCGTCGTGCCGTGGCCGCTCGTCTTCATCTACCCGCGCTGGACGCTCGACGTCGGCTCGGCCGGCGCAGTGGCTCTTCCGCCGTCGCGGCCGGGAGTCGCCGGATCGGGCTCCTGCGCTGCAGTCCGCGCCTCGGACGCGCGGGCCGGTCGCGCGGCGGCGCTCGCGTGCGCCGGATGACGCTCGCGCCCGGCGCTCGGACTTCGTGAACGTCTATCCCGATGCGCTACTCGTACGTCGCCGACCACTTCGCGCTACCTCGCGAGCGTTCCAGTTCCTGGCGCTCGCCGTGCGCGCGGCGCGGCGGTCGCTCGCGGCGGCGCGATCCCACCGGCGCGTGCATCGTCGCCGTCACGGTCGTGCCGCCGGCTCGCGTCGACCTGGAGCCGCCGCCTCCGCGTTCCGCGACGGCCCGGCGCTCTGGCGCGGACACGCTCGCGAAGAACCCGAGCGCGACGATCGCGTACCTGAACCTTGGCTACGATCCTATCGCGCGGGCACGGGCGGCGCGAGGTGATCGCCTCTTCGATCGCGGTCTCGCGATCGGGCCCTGGCAGCCGATCTCTGAACCGATCGCGCGCTCGCGCCTGGGCGCCCTCGGACGACCGGAGGAGCCATCGCGACTACGGCCGCGCGGCCGACGCCGATCGACGACACGCTGAGGGTCGCGCAGCAACCTCGGCAACCTGCCTGGCGTCGCTCGGCCGCTACGACGAGGCGCTTGCGGCCTACCGCGGACGCCGTCCGCATCGCGATCCGTCGCCCGGAGGCGCACAACAACCTGGCGAACGTGCAGGCGGTCGCGGCGGCGAGATCGCAGACGCGCTCGTCCAGCTACGAGCGTGCCTCGCGATCATCCCGGCTACGTCGAGCCCGAGCGCAACATGGCGGAGAGTGCTGCTCGCCGCCGGACGGGCGGCCGACGCGTGCATCCACTTCCGAGCGGGCCCTCCGCCTCGAGCCTCGCAGCGTTACGCCGCTGCCGCCGTCGGGCAGCATGCGCTGCCTGGCGGCCATCGGCGCGTGCCGCCGACGCGGTCGCTCGGAACGGAGGCCCTGCGCTGGGCTCCGGAGTCGGGCGGTCTCCGCGCTGCGCGCATGGCGCTCGCGGCCGCGGGTCGCGCCGACGAGACGGCGGCCCGCGAGCGCGAGGCGCTGCGATCGACCCTCGCCCTCGGCGGCGCGCGATGAGCGATCTGCGCGGGCGGCGATGGATCGTCGGCGCGGCGGCGCGCCGTGCTCGGCGTCGCCCTCGTCTACGCGCCAGCTGCGCGACTTCGCGCTTCGTCAGCTTCGACGATCCCGAGTACGTCGCGAAGAATCCGCACGTCGCGCCCCGGCCTGTAGTGGCCGGGCGTCGTGGGCGTTCACCGCGCTCACTCGGCGAACTGGCATCCGCTCACGTGGCTGTCGCACATGGCCGACTGGTCGCTCTTTTCGGCGCGTGGGCGGGTGGCCACCACCTGACCAGCGTCGTCACTGCACGCGGCGAGCGCCGTCGTCCTGCTGCTGCGCGCGCTCGTGCGCTGACGGCGCACCGTGGGAGAGCGCGATCGCGGCGGCGGCCTTCGCGCTCCACCCGCTCGCGCGTCGAGTCCGTCGCCTGGGTGTCGGAGCGAAAGGACGTGCTCGCGACGCTCGCCTGGGTGCTCGCGATGCTCGCCTATGCGCGCTACGTCGCGCACCCGAGCCTCGCCCGCTACGCCGGCGGTCGCCGGCGCTCGCGGTCATGGGTCTCGCTCGCGAAGCCCAGTGGTCGTGACGCTGCCGGCGGCGCTCCTCCCTGCTCGGACGCCTGGCCGCTCGGGCGTCTGCGCGCGCGAGCCCGGGCGCGCCGTCCTCGAGAAGATCCCGCTCTTCGTCCTGAGCGCGGCCGTCGCGGTGGTCACCGTACCTCGTGCAGTCGAGCGCGGGCGCGCGTGACGTCGGTCGCGCAGCTCCCGATTGGGCTCCGGCTCGCGAACGCGCTGGTGGCGTACCGCCAGCTACCTCGTGATGACGATCTGGCCGGCGCGGCTCGCGATGATCTATCCGCAGACGCGCCGGGTTCGCCGCGGCGACGCTGGCGGCGGCCGCCCTGACGCTCATCGCCGTCACGGTGGTCGCGCTGGCGTGCACGGCGCTCGCGGCCGTATCTGCTCGTGGGATGGTCTCTGGTACCTCGGCACGCTCGTGCCGGTGATCGGCCTCGTGCGGGCCGGCGATCAGGCGATGGCCGATCGCTTCACGTACATTCCCTCGATCGGCCTCGGCTTCATGGGCGCATGGATCGGCCGGCGCGCTGCGCGCGCCGATCCCTGGGCGCGCGGCGCGGCCGTGACCGTCGCGGCGGCCGCGACGCTCGTCGCATGGGGCATGGTCGCGCGCGCGCAGGTCGAGACCTGGCGCGACGATCGCGCGCTCTACACGCACGCGCTCGCGGTCACGAGCAGGCAACCACCGTCGCGCACGGCAACCTGGGCCTGCTGCTCCTCGACGAGGGCGCGTGGACGAAGCTGATCGCCCATTTCCAGGCGGCGATCGCGGCGCACCCCGAGGCGACGAAGCGCGCACCTGAACCTCGGCGTCGGCCTGGCGACGAAGGGCGATCACGCGGGAGCTGCTGGCCGAGTACGAGCGCGCCGTCCGCGCCCGATCCGCGCTATGCGACCGCGCGCTACAACTCGGGCTCGAGCTCGCGACGGCGGGCCAGCGTGCGACGAGGCGATCGCGCAGTACGAGGAGGCGATCCGGCTCGATCCGGAGTATCCGCTTCCGCACGTGAGCCTCGGGCTCGTGCTCGCGGACCGTGGCCGGATCGACGAAGCGATCGCGCACTACCGCGCGGCGATCGCGCTCGATCCGGGCGCTACGAGGCCTACAACAACCTCGCCGTCGTCGCGCTCGAGCGCAACGGCGCGGCCGACGAAGGCGATCGCGGCCTCACCGCGAGGGCATCCGCCTTCGACCCGACGACGCGCGCGCGCACTTCAACCTGGGCGCGGTCCTGCTCGGGCAAGGGAGAGCGGCCGAGGCGGCCGCGGAGTACCGCGAGGTCGTGCGGCTCGTCCCGTCGATTCCCGAGGGCCACGCCGGCCTCGGCGATGCGCTGTCGCAGCTCGGAGACCGTGCGGGGGCGCTGCAGGCCTACCGGCGCGCCTCGAGCTGCGACCGGACTGGACCGACGTCGATGCGCGGGGTCCGTGCGCTCGGCGCCACGCCGACGTCCGCCGACTGAACGGCGGCTGGCGAGCGCGATCCGCTTCGGCTGCTAGGAGCCGAGCTCGCATGGGTCCCGGAGCTCGTGGGATGATCGTCGATCTCGCACGCGTTGGAAGCCGTGGTGGAGCGCGAGCGTTCCGGCTTCGCGGCGATCTCGCCGTTCCCGTACGTCGTCATCGACGATCTGCTGGACGCGAGCTGGCTGCGCTGGTACGCGCGGAGTTCGGCGACGCCGGCGGGGCGTGGGACGTACTGGCATCACGTGAACGAGCGCAAGCGCGGGCCTCCGAGCGCGCGCGGATGGGACCGGCGACCCTCGCGGTCATCGAGGCGCTCGAGACGCCCGCCTTCCCTGCGGCTCCTCGGACGGCTCACCGGCGTCGAGGGCCTCCTCGCCGATCCGCATCTCGACGGCGGCGGACTGCACGAGAGCGAGCCCGGCGGCTTTCTGAACGTGCACACCGACTTCCTCGCCCACACGCGCGAGCGAACGTGGGCGCGCGAGCTCAATCTGCTCGTGTTCCTGAACGAGGGATGGCGGCCCGAGCACGGCGGGTGTCTCGAGCTCTGGGACGCGCAGGTCGCGCGCTGCGAGCGGCGCATCGAGCCCCGCTTCAACCGGGCCGTCCTGTTCCGGACCTCGCGCGTCTCGTTCCACGGCGTCACGCCGCGTGACGTGTCCGCCGGACGCGTCGCGGAAGTCGATCGCGCTCTACTACTTCCGGGACGCCGGACATCGGCTCGGGCTGCACGCCGACGCGCTACGTGCCGCGACCGGAGGACGGCGCTTCGCCGCGTGCTCATCCATGCCGATCGCTTCGCCGTGCGGTGTACTCGGCGCTCAAGCGCTACACGCCGCTCGGCGACCAGGTCATCAGCAAGATCCTGCGACGCTTCTGAGCGCCGCGCGGCGGCCGACGGCGCGCCAATGCAAAGGGCCGCCCGGCATGTCGCCGGACGGCCCTCGGTGCACGCCGGGCTGAACGGGGCCCAGGTTCTGGTTTGGTTACTTGCAGCGCAGCGTCGCGCCGCCACCGACGAAGGAGCAGGACGGGACCGGAGGCGGACCCGGGAAGAGCATCTCGCAGCACTGACCGGCCTCGCGCCGATCGGCGGGTCGGCGATGAAGGTGACCTTGATCGGATCGCCGCCCGCCGGCGACCGGATAGCCGCCGCCCTTGCCGGTCAGCGCTGAACTTCGTGATGCCGAGGCCGTTCTTCAGCACGAACTTGAGCCTTCTTGATGCCCGTTGATGAGCGGCAGGACCGTGCCGGCGTTCTTGTACTGCGCGGTCATGCCGGTCGGGAACGTGTGGCTCTTCCAGCCCGCCTTCGTGACGGTGTCGTAGGCGCCGCCCGGGATCGTGACGTCGAGCGGCGCGTTGCCGAGGTCGTCCTGCATCACGAGGCGCACGCCGTTCGCGATCGGATCGATCGTCGGCGTCTCCTGGAACGGGATGCAGCGGCCCTTGAGCTTGAGCGGTGTCGTCGCCCGGCGGCGTGAGGAGCTTGCCGATGATGACCTTGCTGCGATCGGCGAAGGACGGAAGCGTGTTCGTGCAGATGTCGCACGCGTCGCCGTCGCCGTCGTTGTCGCTGTCGGCCTGCGACGGATCGGAGACGGTCGGGCAGTCGTCGATCGCATCGCAGAAGCTGTCGCTGTCGGTGTCCGGGCTGCACGGCGTCGGCCGGGCAGGCCGAGCACCGAGCCCGTGCAGTTCTCGGCGATGTCGCACGCGTCGACCGCGCTGCGGCAGACCGTCGACGAAGGCTTGAAGGCGTCGGCCGGGCACGCGGCGCCCGAGCCCGTGCAGTTCTCGGCGAGGTCACAGACGCCGGCGACGCTGCGGCAGACGGTGCTCGACGAGCTGCGAAGGAGTCGCCCGGGCAGTTCGCGCTCGAGCCCGTGCAGTTCTCGGCGACGTCGCAGACGCCGGCCGAGCTGCGGCACACCGTGCTCGACGGCTGGAAGCCGTCGGCCGGGCAGGCGTCGCTCGATGCCGTCGCAGTTCTCGGCGACGTCGCAGACGCCGGCCGAGCTGCGGCACGGCGAGCCCGACGCGACCTTGCGCGTCGGCCGGACAGGCGGTGTTGGCTGCCATCGCACGATCTCGGCCACGTCGCACGACACCGGCGGAGGCGCGGCAGCGTGGCGCCGGGGTTGCCGGCCGGGTGCGTGCAGGTGTTGCCGCACGCCGTCGCAGACGTCGAGCGTGCAGACGTTCGAGTCGGCCGTGCACGGTCGTGTTGGACGGGCTGCTTGGCGTCGGCCGGGCAGGGCTTGTTCACGCGCCGTCGCAGTTCTCGGCGACGTCGCACTCGCCGGCCGCGCTGCGGCAGACGACGAACGCGCCGGCGACGCTGTCCGCCGGACAGGCCTGACCGGCCGATGCCGGTGCAGTTCTCGGTCACGTCGCACGGACGCCGCTCGCGACACGGCAGACGCGTGCTGAGGGCAGCGACGACGTCGGCCGGACAGGGCTGGTCGGCGACGCCCAGTGCACATCTCGTCCGGATCGCAGAGATCGCCCGAGCCCGGGCTGGCAGGTCGTGCCGATCGGCGCGACGTTGTCGGTCGGACAGGGCTGATTGGCGATGCCCGTGCAGTTCTCGTCCGGGTCGCAGAGGTCGCCCGAGCCGGCGCGGCAGACGGTGCTGCTCGAGGACGACGGTGTCGCCCGGACAGGGCTGACCGGCGACGCCGGTGCAGGTCTCGTCCGGATCGCAGAGGTCGCCGGAGCCGGCGTTGCAGACGGTGCTCGTCGAGGCGACGGTGTCGGCCGGGCATGCGGCTGCGGATCCCGTGCAGTTCTCGTCCGGGTCGCAGAGGTCGCCCGAGCCCGTGCGGCAGACGGTCGATGCTCGGCTCGAAGGCGTCGGTCGGGCAATTCAGCGCTCGAGCCCGTGCAGTTCTCGGCGACGTCACAGATTCCGCGCCGAGCTACGGCAGACGGTGCTGGCGCGGCTCGAACGGCGTCGGCCGGGCACGCTGCGCTCGACCCGGTGCAGTTCTCGGCGACGTCGCAGACGCCGGCCGCGCTGCGGCAGACCGTCGACGAGGACACGAAGGCGTCGGCCGGGCAGCTGGCGCTCGAGCCGGTGCAGTTCTCGGCGACGTCGCAGACGCCCGCCGAGCTGCGGCAGACGGTGCTGCGACGAGCTCGAAGGCGTCGGCGGGGCACGCTGCGCTCGGACCCGGTGCAGTTCTCGGCGACGTCACAGACGCCGGCCGACGCTGCGGCAGACGGTCGACGAGGAGACGAACGCATCGGCCGGGCAGCTGGCGCTCGAGCCGGTGCAGTTCTCGGCGACGTCGCAGACGCCCGCCGAGCTGCGGCAGACGGTGCTGGACGGCTCGACGAGGCGTCGGCGGGGCACGGCGCGCTCGAGCCCGTGCAGTTCTCGGCGACGTCACAGACGCCGGCCTCGCTGCGGCAGACCGTGCTGACGAGACGAACGCATCGGCCGGGCAATTCACGCCCGAGCCGGTGCAGGCTTCGGCGACGTCACACACACCGGCCGCGCTGCCGGCAGACGGTACCGGAGCTGACGAGGACGTCGGCCGGACAGCTCGCGCCGGAGCCGGTGCACGCCTCGGCGATGTCACAGACACCGGCCGCGCTGCGGCAGACGGTGCCGGAGCTGACGAAGACGTTGGCGGGGCAGGTTGACGCCCGAGCCGGTGCAGGCTTCGGCGACGTCGACAGACACCGCGCGCCGCGCTGCGGCAGACGGTACCGGAGCTGACGAGGACGTCGGCAGGACAGTTCACGCCCGAGCCGGTGCAGGCTTCGAGGACGTCACACACACCTGCGCGCTGCGGCAGACGGTACCGGAGCTGACGAGGACGTCGGCAGGACAGTTCACGCCCGAGCCGGTGCAGGCTTCGAGGACGTCGCAGACACCGGCCGCGCTGCGGCACACCGTACCCGAGGTGACGAGGACGTCCGATGGGCACGTGTTGGCGATGCCGTTGCAGCTCTCCACCACGTCGCAGACGCCGGCCGCGCTCCGGCAGACCGCCGAGCTCTTCGCGTCGGCGGGACATGCGCCGCTCGATCCGTTGCAGACCTCGACGAGGTCGCAGACGCCCGCCGAGCTCCGGCAGACCGTTCCCGACGACGACAACGTGTCGGCCGGATCAGGTTCCGACCGATCCGTTGCAGATCTCCTCGAGGATCGCAGCCGCCGACCGAGCTGCGGCACACGGTGCCCGACGTGGACAAGGTATTGGCGGGACAGGTGGCGCTCGACCCGCTACACACTCCTTGCGGATCGCAGCCGCCGACGCTCGACCAGACCAAACGGTACCCGTCACGAATTTGCAGTTCGATCCGCAGCAGACCGACCGCGGCGATGCCCGTGTCGCAGTCCTCGCCGGCGCTCGATTCGATGCTGCCGTTGCCGCACAGCGAGGTGTAGCGAGACCGTGACGAAGTGGCCGTCGCTCGATTGCGTGCGTCCCGGCGAGTCCCGGGTAGCCGCAGGCGCTGCAGCCGCTGGTCGTGCCACTGGATTCGCCGAGTCGGACCGACGCTTCGCAGGAGTTCGAGCGGACCAGAGCCGCTCCAGGTGAAGGTCAGCGTGTGTCCCTGGGCGACGCTGCCCGAGAAGCGATCGAGCGTCGCGCGGCGCTGCTGCCGGCGATGCCCGCACTCGTCGTGCTGCCGCCGTTGCCGAGCCCGCCGGGGTCGCCGATCGAGAGGCCGCCGGTCGTGAGGGCGATGTTCGACGATGCCGGTGACGCCGCCCATGTCTGCCGCGCCCTCGCACCCACTCGCGTCGTTCACCTGCGAGAAGCCGCCGACGATCGAGCGCGTTGATCGTCAGTCGGTAGCCACCGACCGCGGTCGCGTTGAAGGTGAGGTGTGGCGGGGCGGTGCCGCTCGTGTCGTGGGTGCTCGAACACTCCGGTGTCGGCGTTGATGTTCCACGCGTAACGCGAGGTGAAGGTCGTCCCCGAGCTGGCGGTGAAGGCCGACGGAGTTGCGACAATCGCCGTCGGCGCTTGCTCCACCCGCTGCAGGTCGCGCCCGCCGCGTCGACGTCGTCGTCGCCCGAACAGCTGCGCATGCGCGATGCCCTGGCCGAGCGTCGCCAGGAACAGCGCCGCCACGGTTGCGATGCCATCCGAAAACCGCACGCCCTTCATTGCACCCCGTTCCCTGAGTCGACGAAATGAGTGGAGCCGACGACCCGCCGATCGAGTCCCCCGGCCCAGCCTCGCGCGCGTAACCACATCGGACCGAGGGGTTGTCAAGGAAAAAACTAGGCACTTGCGAGGAAAACAGCTGTCGAGGGTCGCCGTCGCGCAGATGCGAGGGCGATGCCGTCCACACGCGCAACGGCGGGAGCGTCCACGAGTGCGCTGCGTGGCGCCGTCGATGAGTCGTCTCGCGACCTGGCGTTAATGAAGGCTGATCGGCGCACCCTCGATAGTGCGCGCAGGCTGGCCAGATGATACGTTGGATAGCGGAGGGCCGCTGTGGCGCTCAGCCGCCCGTGCCGGTGTCGTCCGTCGACTTCCAGTGCCAGCCCGTCGATCGCGAGGCCCTTCTTCTTGGAGTAGCCGGTGGCGACGTGACTGAACGATGCCTCGCCGTCGATCAGCACGAAGCTCGGCGTCCCGCTGACGCCGTAGCTGCGGAAGGATGCCCGGCTTCGTCGCTCGCGACGACCGCCGGAAGCCATCCTTCCACTCCGACGAAGAACGGATCGAGCTCAGTCGACGTCTCGTCGGTGATCGCGACCACCTGCACGTCGCGATCCCGCTCGAAGGCGAGCAGCTCCGGGACGCACATGTCTTGCAGATCCCGCACCACGTCGCCCAGAAGAAGAGGAGGCGCGAGCTGGTCCGTCGGCGCAGCGTCGTCGGGACGTGCACCGCGATAGTGACCCTCGAGACGGACCGGCGGCGCCGCGCTGCCGACCTTCGGCGGCCTAGGCAGCGAGGGCCACTTCTGCGGCATCGCCGCGACGAGCGTCAGCGAGCCGGTGCTGTGCCGTCGCGGAGCGACGTCGAGCTCGCGTCGAGACGTTCGGCGGCGAGCGCACTGACCCACTCGCGGACCTGCTCCGTTCTCGACGAACGTGCGCGCCCGGCGGACCGAGCGATGACGTCGCCCTCGCGGAGCCCGGCGGCGCTTCGCGGGCGAGTCGTCGTACACCATCATGACCGCCAGCGGCGCCGTCGGCGAGCCCGTATCTGCGCGCTGCGCGTCCTTCGCCTGCCGGAACTGGATGCCCAGCCAGGCGGGCAGGACCGAATCGACGCAGCTCGACGTCGTCGGCGAGGGCGGGAACGGATCCGCGCGCGCGAGCTCGGTGCCGGCGCGGCAGCGGGCCGGCGGCAGCGCGAGGTCCTCGCAGGCGCGGAGCGCCGCATAGGTGCCGCGCTCGACCGAGCGACGCCCGCGCTCTCGCGCGAGACTACACCCGCCCCGCGATCCCGAGGATGAAGGCGCGCATGCGCAGCACGACGCCCTGGCGGACCTCCATGCGGTAGCCGATCGCCTTCGCGCGATCGGCATCTGTCGTGGAGCGCCGGTGAAGCGCTCGGCGATCGGATCCGCGTCGATGCGCGATCCATCATCGCCGGCAGCAGCGCGGTACGCGAGCGTCGATCTCGCTCGTCGGCTGCGCGACGGCGCGCTCCTCTCGTCGAGCCGCTCCGTCCACTCGGCATGCGCCGTCGACGAAGCGATCGAGATTCGCCGCGCCAGCTCGCGCTCGCGCGCGCTGCCGCCAGCGCGCCGCCGGTGCGTCTTCGAGCTGGTCCGACCATGCGCGTCGATCCGCTGGCTCTGCTCGTCGAGCTCGCTGCAGCGAGCGCGGGCTGAAGATCGCCGAAGCGCGGCGCCGATGCGATCGAGCGTCCGGATGCTCGGGCTCCCAGTGCCGCCGCGATCGCCGCCACGCCGTCCGCAGGAGCGCGTCGACGACGGCGGCGAGCTCCGCGCTGCTCGGCGCCGGCGACGCGGCGCAGCACGCTCTTCAGATAGACGTCGGACGGCGCGAGCGGCACGTCCGGCGTCGCGTCGCGCGACGAGCACCTCGGCGTGCGCGCATCGGCGAGCGACCGGTGCGCGGCGAGCGCTTCGATGAAGTGGAACGAGTGTCCGACGTTGTCGCGGCCGCGGTTCTCCGGATAGCAGCCGTACGCCGGCTCGGTCGGCGGTCGAGCGAGTAGCAGCCGCAGACGTTGCCGGCCGGCCGGTCGCTGCACGCCGGCGGCGGCCGACGAGGCCGGCGAACGCACCCGAGTAGCACTGCGACATCACGGTGACGACGCGGACGCCCGGATCGAGCTCGTCGAGCAGCGCGTCAGCTCCTGCACCGAGAGGCTCTCGTCCGGTGCCCCAGAGCGCGATCTGGTTGTTCGGTCAGTGTCGTCGGCGTTCTTCGTGCCGTGATCGGTGACGTAGAGGAGGAGGACGTCGCGCCGGCCGCGAGTCGCGCGTCCCTCGTCCTCGCGAACCATCGCGGCGAGGTCCGCCTTGGTGGCCGGCCGCACGGGGACGTCGTCGACGCTCGTGTTGCGCGTAGCTGGATCGGCGGACGGACGGCGGCATCTCGAGTCGCGGTGCCGTCGACAGAGCCAGAAGTCCGGCGGGACCTGCTCGTCCGAGAAGTGCCACGTCCGGATCGGGATCGTCGCCGTCGCCGCCGGAAGACGGTGATGCGCGATCGGTCGACGCCCGGCGCGTTCGAGCTGCGCGAAGAGCTGCTGACGTGCAGCAGGTGCGATCGGTACGTTCTGCGCCTTCGAGCCGCCGCCGTTCAGGAGCAGGCGCGTGGACGTGTGCGTCGGAGCCGCGACGGACGCCGTCGAGGACGGGTGAGGCGATGCGGGCGCCGTCGAGGGCGGCTCGCCGCGCGCGACAGCCGACCACGATCGCGGCGCGAGCCACGCGAGCCGATGCACGGCGACGATGCTAGCAGTCAGAGCGGATGGAGAGAACGCGCGGCGCCGGGTGCAGCTACTGCCGGATCTCGACCGCGAAGGGTCGGACGAGTCGTGACCACTCGTCCGAGGCGACGGTTCCGCAGCCTCGCGACGGCGCGACCGAGCTCGGGTCCGAACGCGACGGCGATGGCGAGCGAGGCGAGCGATGGCCGCGGTTACCAGACGCTCGAGCGTGATCGCATCGGTCAGCATGTTCGAGGCAACCTCCAGCGTGGTCGCCTTTTCTCGCAAGGACGCGCGCGCGGCGTCAGAGTGAAATCATCGTGCACGCGACGCGTCACGACGGATGGTTGCGCGATCGGCGTGAAATCCGCAGAGGGGGCTGACATGCGCTGATGGGTTAGTGGTGACTGATCGCGCTGGCGGCCGCGTGTGCGCGCTCGACGCGCATCCGCACGTGGTCACGACGTCCGGTCGGCGACGACCGTCGACGAGCTGTCGCCGCGCCGCCCGCTCGACGCCTGAGCGCCAACATCCGGGCGGACGAGATTGCGCGGATTGCCGGCGCGAGCGTGCATCTCGTGCAGGTGCGCACGGGAGAGACCGCCCCATCGTCACGTCTCACACGACCTGGTCGTGCACGTCGTTCGCGGGCGCGGTGTGCTTCACGCTCGACGGGCATCGACGCGCGATGGCGGCCGGCGACGTCGCCGTGATCCCGCGCGGCGCGGTCCACTGGTTCACGAACGGCGGCTCAGACGTCGCGGTCACGCATCGTCACGTTCACGCCGCCGCTCGACGCGCCCGACACCGTACCCGTCGACGTTGACAGCCGACCGGAGCGCCCGTTAGCCGAGGAAGGGCAACGCGACGACGCGTTGAAAGGAGCGAGAATGCGCGGACTGCGAGGATGCATGCTGGGACTCGGCGCGCGCGCTCGCCGCTCGCGGCAGTTCCGGCGCGTGGGCCGGCGACAAGGTGACGGGCGAGGTGATCGACATGTCGTGCTACCTGCATCATCCGGCGACCAGCACGGGCAGCGAGCCACCGAAGTGCGCCGAGACGTGCGCGCAAGAAGGGGCTCTGCCGATGGGCCTCCTCACCGAGCGACAAGCAGGTCTTCCTCCTGCTCGAGGATCACGACAATCCGAAGGCCTACGCCGCGGCGCTCGCGAAGGCGCGCGGAGAAGGCGACCGTCGAGGGCGACAAGGTGAGCGTCGGCGGCGTGCAGGGCATCGTCGTCGAGTCGGTCAGAGTAGCGCGCGGCGCTCCGAGCGCCTCAGAAGAAGAAGTGCAGCTCGAAGACGAGCTCGTCCTGGTTGTCGACGAGCTCCCGGGCTCGTTCGCCGGACGGGCGGGCCGTTGTTGATCCGGTACTGGATGCCGCGGCTGGATGAACCGATTGATGAAGGGCTCGGCGCCGATCGCGTAGCGCGTCTGGTCGCGGTCGCCCGAGACCTTCACGAAGTCGAACGTCCCGCGCAGGTTGAGCCAGTCGAACAGCCAGGAAGTCGACCTCGGCGTAGGCGGCATACTGATCGCGGCGGCTGCTCTGGCGACGCGCACGGTGCGGTCGTCGATCCAGTCGAACTCGCCGAGGTAGGTGAAGCTGCCAGATGTTCGAGCCCGCGTAGACACGCGGCGACCGTGGCGCTTGTCGTTCTGCCGCGCGAACGACGCGCCGGCCATGATCGTCTGCGCACGACCGGGATGTCCTGGAAGACGCCGTAGCCGTTGATGGTCGCCGCGACGTCCTTGTCGCCGTTCGTGTCCGTTCGTGACCGAGGTGGCCATGAAGAACGGGCCCGGGTGCGAACGCCGATCTCGCCGCCCTCGTCGGGGTTCTGTGAACGTGTATCCCGTGCGTGCTGCGCACGAAGGCCTGAGTCGTCCTGCACGCGGAGCCCGAACGTCGGGAAGAACCGTCCGGCCTTCAGGTAGCGTGTCGTACGGCAGGAAGCCGCGGATGCAGGCCGAAGCCTTCGCGGTTGGTCACGCCGCCGTCGAGATTCGAAGTCGCCGTAGAGCGTCACGTAGTCGGGCCAGCAGGTCGACCTGCGCGTAGCCGAGGAACTCGTTGACGCTCGGTGTCGTTCGAGGTGACGTGCGCGGCGGAAGGCCTTGTTCTGCGGCACGCTGCCCTTCTTGCTGAACCGGTCCTGGAAGATGGTCGTGTTCCGCACCCGCGAGATCGCCGCCGATCGAGACGTACTGCGTTGATCTCGCCCGTTGAACCCTTCACGCCGTCGGCGGGATCGGGAGGAGGTCGAGGTCGTGCAGGATGTCGCGCGCGTGGATGTGCGCGAACGGCGTCCGCTTGCCGCCGCCGGTCAGGTTCGTGTGGCAGTCGTTGCACTTGGCGCCCGCGCGCACCATCAGATACGGCTCGGCGCGCGCCGGCGCGGCGGGCGACGCGCGATCGCGAGCGCAGTGGCCACGGCAGCGACGGCGTGGTCGGTTGCGCATTCGGTGATCCATTGCTCGATGGCGTCGACATCGTCGGCGGCGAGGCAGACGCGCCGGCGGATCGGCGCTGCCGGGACAGCCCTGCGGCATCGTGATCCCGGCGATGCCGGGACGTCCCGTCGATCTTCCGGAAGAGGTAGCTGTCGGCCGGCGTCGCCCGGCTTGACGAGCAGCTGGCGCGGCTGCTGCGTCGACTTGACGCCGACTGATGTTGCCGAGGCTCGTGGCCCGCTGGTGAGGTCGAGCTCCTGCGCGCCGGTTCGGCCCGTGGCAGCGCCGAGACGTCGCGCACGAGCGATTGAAGATCGGCTGGATGTTGCCGTTGAACGACGACCGTCGGGCAGCCGGGTGGATCGCAGTTGCACCCTCGGCGCCGCCACCCCCACCGCCTCCGCCACCGCCGCGCACGCTGCCGACGACGCAGGCATCGACGAGGAGAAGCGTCGGGCGTCCGATCAATGCCCGTGCTCGAGCGCGGACTTGAGGGCGGCGAGGTGGCCGAGCTCGGTCGACAGCCGCTTCAGGCTGTCGAGGACGCGCGTCACTTCGCCCTGCGCCCACTCGATCTCCTGCACGCTGACCTTGGCGAGCGCGCCGCGCAGTTGATCGTAGAGCCCGACGAGTCCCTCGACTCCGGCGACGCCCGATTCCGCCGATCCGTCGATTGATCTCACGCGTGAAATTGATGATCTGATCCGTCTGGCCGAACCATCTCGTCCATCACAACCTCCCGACGGTGCGCGAAAGTCGCCGGCGTGATAGCACCAAGCCCGATGGCGGTGACAATAGATATGCGCGTGTCGCGTGACGCACGTCGCGACGCCGCACGATCGCCGGCTTCGCGGCGCGCTGCGACGCGATCGCCGATCGAGCGCCGACGTCGATCGCGCTCTGGCGGCGTCGACGACCTCGAGCGTTACGTCGACCGCGATGCGCTACTTCGCGGCGACGATCCGCCGGATCCGCCGTACTGGGCGCACTGCTGGAGCTGGCGCGCGCGTGCTCGCCGACCGCGTGCCGTCGCGCGCCGGGCCGCGTGCGTCGAGATCGGCTGCGGCCTCGGCCTTCCGGCGTCGTCGCCGCGCGGCGCGGCGCGCGCACGTGTATTCGTCGATCGAGTCGCGCGCGCCGCTCGCGTTCGTCCGCGCGAGCGCTGCGCACGAACGGACTCGACGCCGAGCTCGTCGTCGCCGACATCGCTCGCCGCGCCGTGGCGCGGCCCGCTTCGACCTCGTCCTCGCTCGCCGAGGTCCTCTACGACCGCGCCGCGATTCGCGCCGCTCGCCGCGCGCTCGCCGCCGCGCTCGCACCCGAGCGGCCGCGTGCTGCTCGCCGACGGCCACCGCATCGACACCACGCGCCTTCTACGACGCGAGCCGCACCGCCGGTCTCGACCTGCACCAGCCGAGGACGTGCCTGTGCGACGGAGGGCGTCGCTAGCGATCACCGCCGTCACGTGCGCCACCGAGCGACGGCGTCCGGCACGATCGGCCATAGCGGCGGCTCCTACAGGCTGTACTTCGAGATCTTCCGGTAGAGGCGCTGGCGATCGATGCCGAGGCGGCCGCGCGGCCTCGTTCTTGTTGCCGCCGCTCTCGCGCGAGCGCGGCGGCGATGAGCGCGCGCTCCGCCTCCGTCGAGCGTCGGCAGCGAGCCGTCGGGGCGCTCGACCGGGATGCCGCGTCGCGCCGGCCGGCGACGGTCGGGCGGCAGCTCGTCCTGCCGTGATGACGTCCGACGGCGGAGAGCGCGAAGGCGCGCTCGATCGCGTTCTGCAGCTCGCGCACGTTGCCCGGCCAGTCGTAGCGCGTGACGCGCGGCGAGCGCGTCGGGCGGCGATGCGCTTCGGCGCGACCCGATACTGCTCGGAGTAGACGTGCGAGGAAATGCGTCGACCAGCGGCGGGATGTCGTCGCGTCGCGCGCGCAGCGGCGGCAGCCTCGATGTGCACGACGTTCAGCCGGTAGAAGAGGTCGGCGCGGAACCGGCCGGTCGCGCACCTCGGCGTCGATGTCGCGGTTGGTCGCGGCGATCAGCCGGACGTCGACGGGACTGGCGCGGCGTCGACCCGAGCGGCGTGACCTCGCGCTCCTGGATGCGCGCGCAGGAACTTCGCCTGCAGCGAGAGCGGGATCTCGGCGACCTCGTCGAGGAAGAGCGTGCCGCCGTCGGCGGCGCGGAAGACGCCGTCGTGATCCGCTCACCGCGCCGGTGAACGCGCCGCGGCGGTGGCCGAAGAGCTGGCTGTCGAGCAGCGTCTCGGAGAGGCCGGCGCAGTTGATCGCGACGAACGGCGCCTCGCGCGAGCGGCGCCGCGCTGGTGGATCGTGCGCGCGACGAGCTCCTTGCCGGTGCCGCTCTCGCCGCGAGACGAGCACGGTGCTCTTGTTCTCGGCTGACGGCGTCGATCAGGCCGGTAGACCGCCTGCATCGCGCGCGCTCGTGCCGATCGAGCTCGCCGAAGCCCTGCGAAGCGGCCGATCTCGTCGCGCAGGCGCGCGTTCTCGCGCTCGAGCGCCTGCAGCTTCAGCGACGCGCTCGATCGTGAGCAGGATCTCCTGCGGGCGCGCGTCCTTGATGAGGTAGTCGGCGGCGCCGAGCTTCATGGCCTCGACCGCGCTCTCGATCGTGCCGTAGCCGGTGAGCACGATCGACCGCCGTCGCGATGCCGCGCTCGTGCATCGCGCGCAGGAGCTCCATGCCGTCCATGCACCGGCATCTTGAGATCGGTCAGCGACGACGTCGAACGACTCGTTCGCGAGCACGCGCGAGCGCGGCCTCGCCGTGCGGCGCGTGCTCGACGCGTATGGCCGGCGCGCTCGAGGTTCTTCGCCAGCGTGCGCGCCATGTTGACCTCGTCCTCGACGAGGAGGATGCGCGCGCTCATGCCGATCAGCGTCAGAGCTCGCCGCGAGCGTCGCCGTGGCACGGGCAGGGCAGCTCGATGGTGAACGTCGTGCCGCGCGCCGAGCTCGCTCGCCACCCGGATCGTCGCCGCCGTAGCGCTGCAGGATCGAGTGGACGACGAAGAGCCCGAGGCCGGTGCCCTGGCCCGGCGCCTTCGTCGTGTAGAACGGGTTGAAGATGTCCTTCAGGTGCGCGTGCGGGATGCCGACGCCGGTGTCCTGCACCTCGAGGCGCACGCGGTCCGTCGTCGCGCTCGCGTCCGTGCGGAGGACAGCTCGCCCGCCGCGCGGCATCGCCTGCACGGCGTTCGTGACGAGGTTCAGCAGGATCTGGCGAAGCGCGTTCGTCGTTGGCGACGCAGGCGGGACGTCGCCGAGGTCGGCGGTCGACGCGCGACACCGCTGCTCTCGCAGGTACTTCTGCGAGCGAGCTGGAGCGTGCGGCGTGACAGGTCGTTCATGTCGAGCCGCTCGAGCTCGGCGCCGGACTCGCGCGAGAACTCGAGCAGGTTCTTGATGATCGCCTGGGCGCCGGCCGATCTCCTCCTCGGCGATGCGCAGGTCCTCGACCGACCTCGCCGTCGCTCGCGTCCGAGGATCGGGCGCGGAGGTCGTAGAGCGCGTTCATCACGATGGCGAGCGGGTTGCGGAGCTCGTGGGCGATGCCGGCCGCGAGCTGGCCGATCGCCGCCATCTTCTCGGACTGGACGAGCTGGGCTCTCGAGGCGCCGCTGCTCGGACATGTCGATGCAGATGAGCTGCACCCAATGGCGGTTGCCGTAGTCGATCGCGCCGGCGCTCGACGTAGACGGGGACGAGCTGGCCGTTCGGCACCAGCGAGGTGGAGGTCGTCGCGCCGCGCCGTGCCGCGCGCGAGCGCCTCCGCCGAACGGGCTGTCGCCGCGCGGCCCGCTCGCCGGGTGGCAGCAGATCGATGAAGCGGCTGCCGATCGAGCTCGGCGCGCGCGGCAGCCGAGCAGCCGCTCGGCGACGTGTGTTCGCGTCGACGACGCGACCGCTCGACGCGTATCGGTGCGCAGGATGCACGCCGGCGCGTGGTCGATCGCCCGGCGATAGCTCGCCTCCTGCTCGAGCAGCAGCTCCTCCGCGTCCCTCGACGAAGAAGTCGGTGATGTGCAGGACGCGCAGGCGTGATCTCCTGGACGAGGAGCGCGCCGAGCCGCGCGCACCGCTCGGCGTCGTCCGCGTACGCTCGCGCGCAACGCCGATCGTCGAGGAGCTGGGCGCAGTCGCATCTGCGATGCGATGAAGCGCGATGCCGGGAACTGCGCGATGAAGCCGTGCCGCGTGTGGCTCCGCAGGAAGACGTAGGTCTCGACGTCGGTCGGGTCGGCGATGTGCCGCGCCCATCGGGCGGTCGCCGCCGTCTGGTCCGCCACGATCCCCGGCCAGTCCCGCTCGGCGATGTCGAGGGCGGGCCGATCCTCGCGATCCACCGTGGCAAGATCCCCGGCGTCCGCTCCATGATGAAGGCGGCGAGCTCGCGGCGGAGCTCCCGCTCGCTCGGCGGGACGGACTGCAGCCCGATGCCCCGGACATAGGCGTCGATGCGCTCGACGTGGCGTGCGAGCGGCGGGTCGACCGCGTCCGATGCCACAGAGCGGGGTTAGCAGGGGCTCGGAGGGCATGCCAGCGCCGTGAAACATCGGCGCGCGCCCGCGTGTTCGCGAATGCGTGACCGCCATCGCGATCCCCTGGGCAATCCCGTCACCATCGCCTAAGCTGCCCGTCGTGGCGGCGCCGCTTCGAGCGGGTGTGGAAGGGCGCGGCGCGCTCGCCGAGACCGGCGGGCAGGTTGCCGCGGCAGCGGACCCCGACGTCGCCCTCATGCTGCGCGCGTCCAGGCGGGGACCGAGGCCGCGTACCAAGAGCTGTTCACGAAGTTCGCGCCGCGCATCCTCCAGTATGCGCGGCGTCTCGTCGGCAGCGAGGCGCGGGCCGAGGAGGTGACCCAGGACGTCTTCGTCCAGGTCTTCCGCTTCCGCCTCCGCTACCGTCCGGACGCTCGGTTCGCAACGTGGCTCTACACGATCGCGACCAACCTCTGCCTGAACGAGCTCCGGCGACCCGAGCGCCATCTGAAGGTCGACATCTGGGACCGTCGCGACGACGAGCCAGACCGGGAGGGTCCGCCGTTGCCCGATCCGCAGGCGGTCGACCCCGAGGCGGGGGCGGCGTCGCGGGAGCTCGCCCGGGCGCTCGAGACGGCGATCGCGGAGCTGCCGCCGAAGCAACGGGCGGCGCTGCTGCTGTCGCGCATGGACGGGCTCGCGTATCGGGACGTGGGCGACGCGCTCGGGTGCAGCGAGGGCGCCGTCAAGGCGCTCCTCTTCCGGGCGACGCACTCGTTGAAAGCGCGGCTCAGAGAGCACATGTAGGAGCGAGGTATTGTATGCGTTGTCGAACGGCCCACACAGCAATCATTGCCGCCCGTGACGGCGAGCTCGGTGTTCGCCGCCGGCGCGCCCTCGATCGTCACCTGGACTCGCTGCGGCGCGTGCCGCGCGCCGAGCGGGTGGCGATCGACGACGTGCTCGGCGGCGCTCGATCGGCTTCCCGAGGAGACCGACGTTCCGGCGCGGCTCGAGCAGGAGATCATGCGGCGCGTCCGCGTGCTCGCCGAGCGAGCCGAACGCGCCGGAGTCTCGCCGGTCTCGATGGCTCTGCGTCTTGACGCCCGGCGCTCGCAGCGGGCGCCGGTCGCGGCGGCCGCGGTCTTCGGGTGCGCAGCGTCTCGGATCGCAATCCCGACGGTCCGGGCTGAGCGCGCCCGTCGTGATCGCGACGCCGCGCCGACGCGCCTCCCACCGGCGTGCGGCGCACGAAGATCCGCGTCCCCGACCAGCCGCCCGCCGAGCTGGCATCGCGCGCCGAGCTCTTCGTCGACCTGCCGATGCTGCGTGACCTGGACAAGCTACAGCACTTCGACTCGATCGCCACGATGGATGGCGATCCCACCGACGCGGTGGAGCCGCCGTCCAACGGGTGACGATGCGGCGTCCGTGGCGATACCTCGCTCGCGGTGCTGCTGGTCGCGACCGCCGCCCGAGCGCAGGGCCGCTCGTGGTCGGAGCTGACGCCGCACGAGCGCGAGCGCGCATGGCGGAACTACCAGCGCTTCGAGTCGATGCCGCCGGAGCGCCGCCAGCATCTCGAGGATCGCTATCAGCGCTTCCGGCAGATGCCGCCCGACGGAGCAGCAGCGGCTGCGGCGCAACTACGACGCGTACCGAGAGCTCGCCGCCCGAGCGCCAGCAGCAGTTCCGCCGCAATTACCAGCGCTGGCGCCAGGGCCAGCACTGACGCCTACCTGCCTGCTACTCGTAGTGGCAGACCGCGCAGGCCTCGGGGCCGGCGCCGACGAGCGGCGGATCGTCGTTCGGATCCGCGTCCTGATAGAGCGCCGCACGCTCGGCCGCGCCGCCCCGACGCGACTTCCAGAGCTCGCAGGGGAGGGTGACGACGTCCTGCGCGTCGACGCGCACCGTCGCCTGCGGATAGGCCGCGACCTGCAGCGTCATCGCAGCGCCGCCGGCGCAGGTGGGATCGGCAACCGACGCGAACGCGCGGGTCGCGGCCGAATCGGACGACCGCCGAGTCGACGCCGGCGCAGCGGCGGAAGACGGCCGTCTTACCGGCGGTCAGCACGGTGACGGCGTGGGCGTCGAGGGCCACGGCGAGCGACGCGACGACGAGCGCGCGACGCACGCCGCGACGACCCCGACGCGGATGCACTACGGCAGTACGACGAGCTCGCCGCCGACGTGCGCGGGATGAAGCTGACAGATGATCGGGAACACCCCGGCTTGTCGGCCTTGAACTCGATCTGACTTCGTCTCGCCGCGGGTCACGACCTCCGCGATGTTGTAGGCCGGGATGGCGAAGCCGTGCTGGTTCGGGTCGGACGGGACCTTGTTGACGAGCTTCAGCTTGACCAGCGTGTCCTTCTTCACGACCAGGGTCCCCGGCGTCCACACCTTGCTGCCCTCGTACTCGATGTTGACGACCGTGAAGCTCATCGTCGCCTCTTCAGCGCGCGGCGATCCCAGGCCGTCACGCCGAAGCGAGCCGACCAGGAGGGTGAATCGCACGATCGCTCTGATGCATGAACGTCTCCTCTCGTTGGGCGCCGATGGGCGCGTCGATGTCGTGAACCACATGGGGCCGGCGACTGCAACGCGCGTTGTCCCGGCGCGTCCGCGCTGATATCATCGTCCGTCGATGCGTCGCGAGATCCCCTTCCGGCTGCGCGCCGACTTCGCGCCCGCGGGCGACCAGCCCGAGGCGATCGCGGCGCTCGCGGCGGGCCTGCGCGACGGACATCCCCACCAGGTGCTGCTCGGCGTCACCGGCAGCGGGCAAGACCTTCACGGTCTCGAACGTGATCGCGCGACGATCGGCAAGCCGACGCTCGTGATCGCGCCCGAACAAGACGCTCGCGGCGCAGCTCTACCACGAGTTCCGGACGTTCTTTCCCGACAACGCCGTGCGCTACTTCGTCAGCTACTACGACTACTACCAGCCCGAGGCGTACGTCCCCTCGACCGACACGTACATCGAGAAGGACGCCTCCATCAACGACGAGATCGACAAGATGCGCCACGCCGCCACGCAAGGCGCTCCTCGAGCGCACCGACGTCATCGTCGTGGCGAGCGTGTCGTGCATCTACGGTCTCGGCATCGCCGGCGTCGTACTTCGACATGCTGGTCGTCCTCGAGCGCGGCGACACGATCGAGCGCGACGCGCTGCTGCGGAAGCTCGTCGACATGCCAGTACGATGCGGAACGACTACGACTTCCGACCGCGGCACGTTTCGCGTGCGCGGCGACGTCGTCGAGATCTATCCGGCCTACGAGGAGGCGCGCGCGATCCGCGTCGAGCTCTTCGGCGACACGGTCGAGGCCCTTTGCCGAGATCGATCCGCTGCGCGGCACGACGTTCCGCAAGATCGACCAGGTCGCAGATCTATCCCGCGAGCCACTACGTCGCGACCGCGCCGATCGCTGAAGCGGGCGGTCGACGGCATCCGCGACCGAGCTGCAAGGACCGCCTGAACGAGCTCGCGCGACCAGCGGAAGCTGCTCGAGGCGCAGCGGCTCGAGCAGCGCACGATGTACGACCTCGAGCTGCTCGCGGAGATGGGCTTCTGTCCCGGCATCGAGAACTACGCGCGACACCTGGACGGCCGCGTCGCCCGGCGAGCCGCCGTACACGCTCCTCGACTACTTCCCGGAGGACTGGCTCCTCGTGATCGACGAGAGCCACGTGACCGTGCCGCAGATCGGCGGCATGTACCGCGGCGACCGCTCGCGGAAGGAGACGCTCGTCGACTTCGGCTTCCGCCTGCCGTCGGCGCTCGACAACCGGCCGCTCCACTTCGAAGAATTCACGCGCCGCATGCCGCAGGCGCTCTACGTGTCGGCGACGCCCGGTCGACGTGGGAGCTCGAGCAGGCAAAGGGCCGCGTGGTCGAGCAGCTCATCCGGCCGACCGGCCTCATGGACCCGGAGATCATCGTGCGGCCCGCCCGCCATCAGGTCGACGACCTCCTCGGCGAGGTGCGCGAGCGCGTCGCCGGCGGCGACCGCGTGCTCGTCACGACGCTCACCAAGAAGATGGCCGAGGACCTGACCGACTACCTGCAGGACCTCGGCGTGAAGGTCCGCTACATCCACTCGGACATCGACACCATCGAGCGGACGCGAGATCATCCGCGACCTCCGCCGCGGCGTGTTCGACGTGCTCGTCGGCATCAACCTCCTGCGCGAGGGGCTCGACCTGCCGGAGGTGTCGCTGGTCGGCATCCTCGACGCCGACAAGGAGGGCTACCTCCGCTCGGAGCGATCGCTCATCCAGACGATCGGCCGCGCGCGCGCAACGTGCGCAGGGACGCGTCGTCATGTACGCCGACGTCGTGACCGTCTCGATGCGGAAGGCGATCGACGAGACGAACGCGGCGGCGCGCCGTGCAGGAGGTGTACAACCGCGAGCACGGCATCACGCCGCAGACGATCCGCGAAGGCGATCGCCGACGCGCTCGTGGTGGCGTGCGAGGCCGACTACGTCGACCTCGAGGCGGCGGCGGACGGCGGACGCGGTCCGCTCGACTCGGTCGCGCCGCGGCGCGCGTGCGAGGCGCTGCGCGACGAGATGCGCGCCGCGGCGAAGGCTCTCGAGTTCGAGCGCGCGGCGGCGCTCCGCGACGAGATCCGCACGCTCGAGCAGCAGGCGGTCGGGTTGCGCGCGGATGCTTGACTCCGGGACGGGACGGGCCGCACTCTCCGCCCGCCCGCCCCTCGATCGGACGAGGAAGTTCCCAGCATGGCCGAGCACGATCTCGACGCCCGGCTCGCCAAGATCTCGACCGGCCCCGGCGTGTACCTGCTGAAGGACGCGCACGGGAAGGTGATCTACGTCGGCAAGGCGGCGAACCTGCGCACGCGCGTCCGGCGCTACGTGCGCGGCGGCGACGAGCGGAGCGCAAGTGCGCTTCCTGGTCGGCCGGCTCGCCGACATGCGAGACGCTCGTCACGTCGAACGAGAAGGAAGCGCTCATCCTCGAGAACAACGCTCATCAAGCAGTACCGGCCGCGCTACAACATCCGTCTCAAGGACGACAAGAGCTACGTGAGCGTCAAGGTGACGGTCGACGACGCGTGGCCGCGCGTCCTCGTCACGCGGCGGATCGTCAAGGACGGGAGCCGCTACTTCGGACCGTTCCACCATGCGCGTCGCCGTGCGCGACACGCTCGACACGATCCGCAAGGTGTTCCCGCTGCGCACCTGCAGCGACGCGGTCTTCCGCAACCGGAGCCGGCCGTGCATCGAGTACGACATCAAGCGCTGCCTCGGCCCGTGCGTCCTGCCGGTCGACCGTGCCGTGTACGGCGAGCACCTGCGGCAGGCGATGCTGCTCCTCGAGGGCCGGAACCGCGAGGTGACGACGTTGCTCCGACCGCGCATGGAGGCCGCCGCCGAGGCCGAGCGCTTCGAGGAGGCCGGCGCGCTGCGCGACCAGATCCGGGCCGTCGAGACGACGCAGGAGCGCCAGCAGGTGGCCGACCACTGGGGCGCGCGATCAGGACGTGTTCGGGCTCTACCGCGAGGGCGGCGCGATCGAGGTGCAGGTCCTCTTCGTGCGCCGCGGCACGCTCGTCGCGCACGATCGCGTACGCCTTCGACGACTGGGAGCTGCCCGACGACGAGGTGCTCGAGGCCGTCCTCACGCAGTTCTACCAGGCGACCGACGCGCGACGTGCCCGACGAGATCCTCCTGCCCGTGCCGATCGGCGACGCGGCGGTGCGCGGCGAGTACCTGACCGAGCGGCGCGGGAAGAAGGTCGTCGTCCTCGTGCCGCAGCGCGGGCGACAAGCTCCGGCTCGATCGAGATGGCGCGCGACAACGCGCGGCAGAGGTTCGTCCGCGCGGCGCGACGCGGCGTCGGAAGGGCACGCGGCAGGTGGCCGAGCTGCAGCGGCGAGCTCGGCCTGCCGGCACGCCCCGCCGCATCGAGTGCGTCGACATCGCCACCTTCCAGGGCGGCGAGTCGGTCGGCGCCGTCGGTGGCCTTCATCGAACGGTCAGCCGTGGAAGGACGGCTATCGCGCGCTACCGCGTCGCGCTCGGTCGTCGGGCACGGACGACTTCGCGTCCGTCGCGGAGGTGCTGGGCCGGCCGCTTCCGGCCGGGCGAGCGCCGCGAGCCGCTTCCGGACCTCCTCGTCATCGACGGCGGCGCGGGCAGCTCGCGGCCGCGCCGCGCCGTCCTCGCGCGAGCTCGGCCTGCCGACGCTGCCCGGTGATCGGTCTCGCCAAGGAGCGCGTCGCGCGCGATCCGACGCGCACGCGAGATCCGCGGCGTCCGGAGCGCATCTTCCTGCCGGGACGGAAGAACCCGGTCGTCCTGCGCCCGAACTCGACGGCGCTCTTTCCTGCTCCAGCGCGTGCGCGACGAGGCGCATCGCTTCGCGAACGCCTACCATCGCACCTGCGAGGGCGCGCCCGGCTGCGCTCTCCGCTCGACGACCGTCGCCGGGCGTTGGACCGCGACGGCGGCGCGACGCTCTTGCGCCACTTCGGCAGCCTGCGCCGCGTGCGGCAGGCGACCGTCGAGGAGCTGACGACGCGTGCCGCGGCATCTCGACCGACGCTCGCCGCCCGCATCAAGGAGCACGCTGACGAGTAGCCTGACGCTCGAGTCGACGTCCCGCCCCGGAGGGAGACGCGTGCCGGGGATGCGTGCGCGTCGTCGAGTGGGTGACGGTCGGGATCGTCGGCGCGCAGCTAGCCCCGTGGTCGGATCCGGCCGGCAGCCGGCATTGCCGGTGCCGCGCGGCGTCGCCGTGGCGTCGCGCCGCGCGTGCATCGGCAGGCGCCGCGCGGCGCGCGTCGGCGTCGTGGATCGCGCTGCTGCGCCGTCGGCCGCGCGCATCCTCGCCGTGCGGGCGGTCGACGGGCCCGGTGCTCGACGATCCGGACCACGTCGCGCGGCTCGCGCTGCCGCTCCGGACCACGCTGGTCGGCGGATCGTGGAGGCGACTCACCGTCGGCCGACCGGCCACGATCCATCGTGTCTCGACGTGCGACCGACGATCGAGTCGCCGGCGGCCGCGACTCGCGACGGGCGCGTTCGACTGTCCGTGCGCGGCCGCTGGCCGACGCTCGCGTGCGGCGACGCGTCGCCGTCGACGACGACGCTCCGTCGGCCGCGTAACTTCGCCAACCCGGGCGGATTCGACGTGGTCGGCCGCCTCGCGCGCCGCGGCATCCACGTCGACCGCCTCGGTCTGGGACCCGGACGACGTCGTCGCGGTCGCGATCCACGGCCCGCTGCCGCGGCGCTGCGCTCGACGCGCTGGCGCGAACGCCGTGCGCGCGCGCGGTCGAGCCGGTCGCCACGCCCGACGCGGCAGCCGTGCTCGACGGCGCCTCGTCCTCGGCGACGACGACGGCATCGCCGACGACGCTGCGCCGGGCGTTCGCCCGAGCGCGGGGTCGTGCACGTCCTGTCGGTCTCCGGCCTCCACGTCGGCATGCGTCGCTGGCGACGCACGGCGGCGTGCGATCGCCTGGTGCCTCGCGCGCAGCGAGCGCCTGCTCCTCCGACGGTCGACCGCGGCAGGTCGCGGTCGTGGGCGGTCTCTCGGCCGCGGTCGTCGTCTGTACGGCACGCTCGCCGGTCTCGCGCGTCGCGACGCCCGCTGCGCTCGTCCTGATGGCGGTCGTCGGTCGCGTGCGCAGTCGTGCTCGGACGGCGCGCCGATGTGCTCGCGTGCTTGCCCTGCGCGGCGCTCGGCGTCGCCTGCGTCGCAGCCCGGGCGCGCGCGCGAGATCGCTTCCAGCTCGTCCTTCGCTTCGGTGCGGCGCGCTCGATCGCTCGGCTGCGCGCGACGGCGTCCGCGGGGACCGGCGAGGCCGCTGGGTCGCCGCGCGCCGCCGGCGTGCCGCTGTCGGCGCCGTGCGCTCGCAGGGACCGCGCCACTGACGGCGCTGCACTTCCAGCAGGTCTCGCTCGTCAGCGCGTGATCGCGAACCCGCTCGTGGTCCCGCTCTTCGTGGCGTCGGCTCGTCGCGAGTCTGCGCCTGGCGCGGCGCTCGTCCTGGCGCCGCTCGCCCCGGCGCCTGGCTCACCTGGCTCATGGCGTCGCGCGCTCTGCCGGTGCTTGCCGTCGCTCGAGCACTCGTGCGACGGCGCTCGGCGGCTGGCGCTGGTCCGCCATCGACGTGCCGCAGCCCGAGCGTCGCCGAGCTCGGCCTCGTCTATGGCGTCTGCCTCGGTAGCCTGCGCGTCGCTCGGCTGGCCGCCGCGCGCTTCGCCGGCGTCGCGCTGTGCTGGCCTCGCTCGTCGACGCCGGGCTGGTGGGCGGCGGCGCGACTGGCGCGACACGACGCTCCGCGTGCACGTTCCTCGACGTCGGGCAGGGCGATGCCGCGGTCGCCGAGCTTCCTGGCGGCCGCGTCGTCGTCGTCGACGCCGGCGGCTTTCCCGGCAGCGACTTCGACACCGGCGCGGCCGATCGTCGCGCCGTTCCTGCGCGCGCGGAAGATCATGCAGCGTCGACGCGCTCGTGCATGACGCACGCGCATCCCGATCACTGCCGGCGGACTGGCGACCTGGTCGCGCACGACTGGCGCCGGCGCGAGTTCTGGTGGAGCGGGACGGCGGCGCGGGCATGGCGTGGGCCTGGCGCCGCCTCGAGGCCGCTGGCGCGAGACCGGGACGCCGCATACGCATCCTGCACGCCGGCGCTCGACCCGATCGCGCGACGTCCCGGAGGTGCGACGTGTCCTGCACCTCGCCCGCCGGATGGCGGCAGGCCTGTCGCTGAACGACAGGCTCGCTCACGCTTCGCCTGCGCTCGGCGGCGTCGGCGTGCTGCTCACGGGCGACATCGAGGCGCGCGGCCGAGTCACGCGATGCTGGACGCATACCGGACGCCTCGGCGGCGGCCGATCCTGAAGGTCCCACACCATGGCAGTCGAACCTCGAGCACGGCCGGCGTTCCTCGACGCGTCGTCGCGCCGCGCGTCGCGGTGATGTCGGTCGGCGCCGGACAACCGCTACGGACTGCCAGCGCCGGAGATCGAGGCGCGTTATCGCGCCGCGCGGCTTCGTGTCTACCTGCGCACCGACCGATGCGGCGCCGTGACCGTCGTCGCCGACGGCCGGCGACGGCGTACGCCCCGTCGTGCGCGCGTCCCGACCGGCCTGCGCCATGAGGGCCGATGGTCGCGCGACACCGGGGTGGAGGCCGGTAGCCGTCAGGCGGCGGCCAGGCTGTGGCGCAGCGTACATCACGAGACCGACGCGATCGCGCACGCCGAGCTTCTGGAAGATGTTGGTCAGGTGGGTCTTTACCGTGCGCTCGCTGATCGCGAGCGTGGCGCCGACCTCCTTGTTCTTGTAGCCGGAGGCGACCAGGCGGACGATCTCCAGCTCGCGCTCGGTGAGACCGTTCTCCTGACGGGTCGAGATCGGCTCACCCTCGCCCATGTGCGACAGCTCCTCGGCCAGCGCGCCGCCATGCGCGGGTCCATCCAGACCTCGCCGCCGACAGACCGTCCGGATCGCCTGCATCAGCGTCTGGCGCGCGGAGTCCTTCAGGATGACGCCCTTCGCGCCGAGCCGGAACGCCCGCACGTGCTCCTCCTTCTCGTCGCTCGCGGTCAGCACCAGCACCTGGGTGTTGGGGCTGATCTTCAGGACGGCGGGCACCGCGTCGAGCCCGCTGCCCTGCGGCATGCGGATGTCGAGCAGGAGGACGTCCGGCCGGGTCTGCCACACCAGCTCGACGATGTCCTCGGCGCTCTCGGCGTCGGCGACGACCTCGAGGTCCTCCTCGGTCTCGAGGATCGTGCGCAGGCCATCGCGGAACAGGGTGTGGTCGTCCACGATCACGATCCGGCGCTTCGACGGCATCACGTGTCATCTGCATACATTCCCTCCGGCGATTCTCGGCACTTCGCCGCGCCACGCACGGGGATGAGGAGCGAGATCTCGGCCCCGCGACCGGGCTGCGCTCCATACCCGCAGCGATCCGCCCAGCGCCGCCGTCCGTTCGCGGATGGACCACGGCGCCACGGCGGGCTGCGAGAAAGTCCGTCGTGCGTCGATCGGACCGTTCCCGTTCGGGAACCCGCGACCGTTGTCGCGCACCACCAGGTAGACGTGCGACGGGCGGGCCCCCAGCTTCACGACCGCCTGAGTGGCCTGGCCGTGCCGGACGGCGTTGTGAAGCGCCTCGCGCACGATCTGGGTCAGCTCGTACGCCGTCGACGGTGGGCAGGCCCGGATCGGCCTGCGGGCGCGCCAGGTGGACGCTGCAGGCGCTCGCGGATCGAGAACTCGGCGGCGAGACGATCGAGCGTCGAGCCCAGGTCGGACGCCTGACGGCTCGCTTGCCGGAGCACGGTGAGGTAGTGCCGCACCTCGCGGTATCCGCTGTCCACCGCCGTGTGCAGGTCCTCGAGCGCTTTCGGCACGCGGCCGGGATCGCGCTGGAGGAGCAGCTTCGCCGCCTCGACGCGCAGATCGATGCCCGCGAGCGCCTGGATGAAGCCGTCGTGCAGGTCGCGGGCGATCCGGGCGCGCTCCTCGAGCACGGCGACCTCCTCCGCCTTCGCCTGGAGCCGCACGGTCTCGAGGCTCGGCGGCGGCCTGACCGACGAGCACGAGCAGGAACTCGAGGTCGTCGCGCGTGAACTTGCGGCGCGTGTCTCGCGCGACGATCGCCCAGCCGCGCAGCTCGTGCTGCAGCAGCACGGGAGCGACCAGCAGCGCGCGCGCGGTCTCGATCGCTGGCGGCAGCGTCGCGGCCGATGGCGTCGGCGGACCATGACACCGGTGCGCACGTCGTAGCATGAGGGCTGTCCGCCGCTCGGGACGCAGATCGTTGGCGAGGAATCCCTCGGTCGTCGCCGGCGAAGGGCAACGGCGCACGGATCTCGGCGGTGATGCGCAGGCCGACCCGCACCTGCCTCCGATGCGCGAGATGCTCCCAGGTGAACCAGCGCCCGCTGTCGGGATCGCGCAGCACGAGGGCTGCGTGCTGGCGCATCGAAGAACGCGGCGCGTCGCATGAGCGGCGAGACGCGTGCCGGCGCGTCCGGCGGTCCGGCTGCGCCGCATGGGAGCGACGAGATCGAGCATGAAGCTCGAGCTTCCGCTTCGAGCGGCGCTCGTGCTCGCCGAGGTACCCGATCAGGTAGCCGAGCTGCGAGCAGGTAGATCGGGCCGGAACGAGGTGGGCGCGGTGAAATGACGAGTGTCCTCGCTGTCAGTCAAGCGGCTGGCGAGGAACACCAGATCGGGTAGCCGAGCGCCAGGAGCGATGGTGACCGGCACGGTCGCCGGCGAGGCCCCAGCGCACGCTCGCGCTCGAGATGACGAAGACGTGCAGCAGGAAGAACGGGCTCGCTCCCCGTTCGGTGAAGATTTGATGACGCTCACCCAGGCGATGTCGGCAGCGGCGGAGCGCACCGATGCGGTCCTGGCGTACGTGTTCGCCGCGCACCAGCGTGAAGAGGACGACGCTGTAGAGGAGATAGGCCCCGAGGACGAGATGGCGACGTCGGGCGCGAACGACGGCTGCTTCCGGGTCGACGATGACGATCGCCAGCGTCACCAGCGAACGCCACGCGGCAGAAGGCGATGATCTTCTCGGTGCGCGAGAATGCTTCAGCGGGCGCCCCGCTGCGGGATGCACCGGGCGTCATGCGTTCTATCGCGGTAACGTCGTCGGCAAGCCATCCATGATCATCTCTGCAGCGTCGTCTCCGCGCTGGTGGCCCGCCTCCGCCGCCGCTGTGGGTGGCGTCACCTCTTCGCGAACGGGCGTCCATCTTTCTGATCTCAGGCGTCGAGATCCGCTGAGGCAATACTGGCGGCTGACGGCGTTTTCGCGATCGCGTGTTGCCTCATGTGGAGTCGCGAACCATTCGCAGGACGATCGTCTGCGCTTTCGTGATCGAGATGCTCTGATCGGCTACCTGGGCGAGCGCGAGCTGGCAGCTCAGCCTTCTTGACCTCGATAAATCCGACGCTTCCTCTCCGACGGACTGGTCGCGACGAGTCCTCGGGTTCAATTCGGGCGCACGCAGGATCCGGCGGCGACGACGCACCGCCCGTCAGTGAATCCGCATCGGGAACCGCTGCACTGAATAGAGCGACGGCAGATTTTCTTACGACGTCATCTCGACGATGACCGCCGCGCGATACCCGACTGCGATGAGCATCGTGGCGCTGTTCTCTCCGGCGGACGCTTCCGTGGCTGCGCATTGGTGGCGCGAGCTGCCACGGAGTGCTGGAGTTCCTCGCTCGTCCTGTCGGTCAGACAACGGCCAGCGAACGAAGATGAGCGCATCGCACGCGACATCATTGGCTTAGCGCCAGCATCGACAAAACCACCTGCAGCGATCTACGCGTCCCACGCAGTTCCATCAGGCAGTGGACAATGACCGTCGCGCGGCGATCAACTCGCATGTTTTCTCGCCGCCAGTAGCGCCTGCCCGCGTCCACCGCCTGACGAACTTTCTTTCGCGGCCGCAGGCGTCGTGAGTGCTCCTGGGCGGCGGCCTGGCACTGTTCCATCGATACCGCCGTAGCCGTGATCCGCCGCGGCTTGCTCCGCTCTGTCGACGGCTCGCTCGCGTCTCAGAGCGCACAATCTCCACTCATCCGGCGCGAGTACCTGCGGAAGTGACCGAGGGTTGGAAATGATCGTGGACGTGCCACAGGGGCTGAGACCATCTGGCTGGCCAGCGGTAACTATCGGTCGTCGCCGACAGATAGTTACGCCAGATATAAGTCGAGCTGTGGCCCGACCTCCTGTACTTCGAATCCATGCTGCGGCTTTGGCTCGGTACCATTCCGCCGTCTAACGACAACATAGCTGTTGCTACCGCCTCCGACAGAAGGGTGACTAAACGCTCCGGCGAAAAAAAGTCGTCTTTGAAGGACTCGGCCCGCCGGTGCAGCCTGGCGATCCATAGTCTATCGCACGGCAGTAACGGATGGTTCCAGCGTCGGCGCGCTGTGGTGAAGCGAGCGATGATCCGTCGCCGCAGCGATAACTGACCCGGCGCGGCTCGAGATCGTCCACCTCGGCAGTCGAACACAAGAACAAAGGAAGTCGGGCAGCCAATCGATCAGCTGAACGGACGATGGCTGTGAACATCTCAGAAACTCGGCGTGCGTCGCGCGTCGGGTAGTGATATTCGCGCTCAAGCGACACGACGGCGCGATACGCCTGGCGTACGTCGCGATCGCGGAGTGAACGACCGTCAGCGGCCATCTCGACGACGACATCGGTCAGAACAGGGCTCCCGGCGACTCTTACGTAAATGAAATAAACCGGCTTCCAGCTGCCGCGCGCGGCCGGCTGACTGCTCGGAAGTGAACACTATGATGTCGTGGCGCGGCGACGCATCGGTACCTTCAACATCTTGACCTCGGCAAAATCGCGCGAACGCTCGGCGGCGTCGTCCGCGGACAATACGTCACCTCGGGAACAGCGTGCGCAACCGTCGTTGGCCTGGGGCATGGGACGTCAGTTCCACTCGGCCGACCGGATGGCACCGGGTGTCGCCGGCGTGATCCAGGTATCGCGTGCGATATGACGAGCACGCGATCTTCCGCGGCGCAGCTCGACGATGGCGGCGCCGTGTCACGAACGCCACCTCGACGATTTTCCACTCGAAGTCGACGCCTGCACGATATCGGCGGAAGATAAATACGTGATTCGGCCGCATCGAGGGCGAACCATTGGGCCGCGCGAAGAACTCCCGCAGGCCGATCATCCGCCGAAAGGCTGGCTCGTCTCGAACGTTCGGGATCAGGACGTCGATATTCCACCGATCCTGGCACAGCGCAGCACCGAACGACGCGATCGTCATCGCGACCAGCAGCGGCGCCAAGCGCCGGCGTTAACAGTGTCCTCGAAAAAGCTGGATAACGGGACGGCGACGATGCGAACCTGAGCAGATGAATGCCAACTGGGCAGTCCCGATCCGATCGCCGCGCGGCGCGTATTCGTCGGTTCTCGCGACCACGACGTCTGTGCCGCGACCAGAACACGCACTGCGACGCGCGTCGAGTTGAGCCCGACACGATACCAGCGGCGCGCAGCGTGGACCGGCACCATGGGCTGTGCCTTCCGTGGATCGCCGTGGGCTAACAACCGCTCGCTGCAAGCCACCAGGCGCCGGCGACGGCGGACATGGATCACCGGCAGCTGGCGTCGCGAAATTGTCTCCGAACGAGGGCGGCGGCGTATGATCGGGTCAGTATGATCGACGTCGATCAGTTCGCCGCCAGCGCGTAACTGCCCGCAGCATCAGCCGGACGACGTCCGCGTCCCACGCAGACACGACGTGAACTGCGGCACTGTGCTTCGATCTGGCGAAAGTCTCGAAGTTCAGGAAATCGCCACGGCGACGATCGCCGCGCCCTATCGTCACTTTGCAGTGAACCCGACACGCTGACGGCGATTAACGGTTTCGAGGGACCGGGATATGCGATCGGCGACCTGACCCAGCCAGTCGCGTTCGAATCGACGCGGCCCACGCCCAGGGCGCGAGCGACGACCGCGACCATGCCGAGGTAACCGCGACATTCCACGGCGATCGCCGCAATCCCGAATCGACGTCGCGTGAGCGAGCAACCACCGACACCACCCGACGCTCGACCGGCGCACCATTCCTTCCGGGGCGATGTGAACTTCTCGGTCAGCGTCTGATGCGGGCGGCGATCTGTCAGCGACCAGCTCTCGATCTCGCGGCACGCTGTCGCCGGAGAGTCGCGGCGACGCATCTTGATTACACAGACACCCGATGCATCGAACAAGACACCCAGTCGGTTGAACGGGCGTTCTGGTCGTCGGTCATTTCTGCGCCATGGTTGAGAACCACCCGCTCGCCTTCAGTAGGCACTCGCTGCAACTGACCAGCCCGTCGATCTGGCAGATCAGCGGGTCGGTAACCAGCTGCACCACACCTCGGCGATGGACAGTCGTCGGTCGATGACTTCGCGCGCAGTAATCGCGAAAATATCCTTCCTGCTGGCCAAAATTAGTTGTTCCACGCCGACGGACTCTGCCTCGCGTATGGCGTGTCGTCATTACGTCGTGGCGGCGCGCGGGACTCACGGCGCACGCCTTCCCGGCTGCCTCGCCGATGCAAACTGCCTCGCCCTCTTCTGTGCCGCTATGAACATTTCATCTTTCGCGCCGCTCGCGCAGGCTGCTGCGCGGCGGCCGATAATCGAGCGACACCTGGTTAATCCGGTGCCGGGACGCCTGTGCGGCCTCATTTGCCGCCGATCGAGGAGTCGTCAACCATTGGCGTCCCCGTGACGTAAGTACTGCGATGGCGCCGGAGCATTCTGATCGGCACCACAAGCCACCTGCTGGCGATAGGTCTCGACGACGCTGATCTGATCTGGAGCCACGCCACCGCGTGGCCTCGACCGCCGCCAATGCGGGCACAGCCATTTCTCTGAGATGACACGGCGGGTATCCTCGTCACGCGCGACTGATCGTGGATTATGGCGCGACGCGCTTGATCTGCCTCGTCGCGGCCGGCTCGATTAACGGGCTGCAGGATCGCTGCAGGTGTTGACTCCGGATGGTGCCGCGGTGGCCACTGGCGCTGGCTGGGCCCAGTAGCGACTCCGATCCGTGATGAACGCGCGACTCGCGATCGTCGCTCATCTGTCGTCGGGCAATGTTGGCGACGTGATTCTCGAGGATCAGCGCTCTTTCGTTCGACGTGACGATCGATCGTCAGGCGCACCTGTCGCTTTCGTCACCGCCGCAGTTTGCCTTCCGCGCAGCTGGTCGGCAGATTCGATGCGTCATCAGCCTCGAATGGGTGTCGCCATCTGCTGCCGTGTCGAACTCGGGCGTTAGTGCGATGTCGGCGCCGACCACGACCGCCATCGACGACCGGATTTCATCGCGGATGACCCTTCGAACTCGAGCGCCTTCGCGGTGATGCTGATGGACGCGATATCCCTGGGCCAGCGCCTGCATCGACACGCGACCACCGCGTCAAGCCTCGCGCGCCACGTTTCCGTCGTTGCGCCGCGATCCAAACGCTGGAGGCGGCCTGCGCGACGTCGATAATAGTGATCGCCTTCGCATTCGGCGACGTCGACGCGGACGCGCCCGCGGCGACCGCGCGGCTGACGGCGCTCGGAGGCGGGATAGCCCTCGCGACGTCAACGATGGCTGGGCCTTCACTGGTGATGCCGACCAGCGCGTCAGCGCACCCCGGTCGGTAAACCGATGACGTCGATGTCAGTGGCATGGTTGCTGGTCCTGCGAATCAGGTCGGCCATGGTGAGCGTCGTCGTCGCAGCATCCGCTCGCGCAGTCGTCCACTGATGGCGGGCGAGCTACGATCTCCCGGGTCATGAGACGTCGGCGCAATCGCCGTCGCTCGACTGGTGCAGAACGCAGAGCGTATCATCTCGAAATGGAGTGGCCGACGAATCAGTTGAGCAGTCGAGGCCAATTCAGTCTCGGGAGCGGTCACCGCGATACCACCGATCTGGTTTGTGTTGTCGTCGATGATAATCAGAAGTATCGAGGAGCGTGAGCAACGGTTTCAGCTGGCACCCGTCAGATGGCGGTGTTATCTCGATAAGCAAGCCGTCTGAATTCCAGTCGTGGCATTCGCTCGAAGCCACTCGAGGGCGCTCCGGCAAATAAGCGACCTTATCGAGACGTTCCTTCAGCCGTCGGATGCTTATCACGGCCCCTGTTCAAATCGTCGTCGCGACGTGATTATTTCGCGGGTGGGATCACTTGTTGACCGTTTCGCGAACCGGATCGACTATCGCGGAAATGATGACGATGGCGCGTCAGTGCGACCGCGTCTGTCCGCATGCTGAGCAGGTAACGCTCGATCGCCGCGAACGTTCGGCAGCTAATCGAACCGGCCGGCAGGAAGTGCTCGTGTCGATCGATCCCTCGGTAACTGTGATTGATGGGCGTCACTCTCGATAACGAGTACCTTCAGTGGCAATAGTCATGGTAACCTGGAAACTCTCGGGAAGGCGTTTGGAGACTCATTGACCCAGCGACCGAGACGGGCACGATCCCTGGCGATGAATCACAACCGCTCGATGGGCGTTCGAGACCTGGTCGATGAATCTGCCCGCCGAGGCTTTGAAGCGGCTTCAGTTACCTCGAAAACGTCGATCGCTACTACTGTCGCCCGCCGGCTCAGCATCGGCGCGAAACGAAAAGCATCGACTACCGATGATGAACAGCGCCGCGCTCGTCGTGCTATCAGCCGCCATGATTCGCGACGGCAACATCGGCGCTAGCGTATGCGAGAGACGAGTACGATTCGCGATGAGACACCGCCCGCGCCGGGCGACCATGGCTTCGCGGTCGTCAACACGAGGAAACCAGATATGGACTGTCGAGCTGGCTCGTCGATCCCGATCAGGTGGCTGCGACTTCGCGATCGCCGCCTGTATTGCTGCGGTGGTGACCGCGGCGAGCCAGCTGGGGATTCAGACCCGTGAAGATCTTCCGATCGGCATCGTCAGCGATCCGGCGACTGGTCGCAGATCTGCCGTAACCGAGTCAGTGCCGTTGGCAGTCGCGCTCCTGGTTCCGCCCTCTCTCGACGGTCGCAACGGCAGTGCTCCCCGCCAAATTCGACGGAAACAAAACCGGCCTCAGCGCGTTGTCGAACGTCGGCTACTCAGCTGCGCTCGGCTTTGTGCGCGGCCAGCCAGCGCGGCAACGCGAGTTTCGCTATGTTGTCTGCATCAGTTCGCCATTTGCGGTGGGTGACGCTGATGAGGCAGTTATGTGCATGCGCCGGAACCAGGAATCTCGGAAGCGCTGATAGCGATCCTCAGCGTTTGGCGACGATCTGGAAGCGCTCAACGCTGGCTCAATCGCCGGGTACAGCTCGACTGGCGATATCTACGGCACTGCGCGGTGACACCGCGAGGATGAGCGCGCGATGGATCATCACCGAAACCCCTCGGCATCCATGCCGGCGATAAATCGAAGACCTTTGGATCTTGTCGAGATCGCGCAGCATCGTAGATTTTCAGCATCGGCGAGGATTTATCTTCGCGGCGCGCTCAGCGAAGAACACCTCGGCAGCCTGTTCAACATTCGTTAACGACGGTCTTGTACTTTCGGCGCGTAACCACCGAACAGTTGAGGAACGGCGACGCGCGCATCCCGAGCACCGACCCATGACCACGGCGGGACGATCGTATGCGGACCTGCTCAGCTCCGAGGCGCGCAGATCGCATCAATTCCTCGGGTACCATCGGCACGTGACGATTCGGCTTGCGGCTGGCCAGATCCCATACGATATCGATCCGTATGCCGTGCGACCTGCACTCCTTGCATCAACGCTGAACCGCGCTTTCTTCTGTGCGATGTTGAGTGGCAGCTCGCGGCTGTGCCGAGCGTCTCTCCCCCCGCGATCGCGTTCCAATGCTGAAGCCGATCCGTAGCGCGAGGCAGGCGCGACATGACGGCAGCGCCGCGATGTACAGATAACGACGCATTGTTCCTCAGATCGATATCGGCCCACCGCGATCGGAGCAATCGCCGATCAGGGCGCGACGAAGGAAGGTCGTGAAACCCGTCTGAAACCTTCCGGCCGATACGGCCGGGACAGGCTACCTGGATGGGCCTCACTGTGATCTCTCTATCGGCGCGCTCGACCAGGCGTCGGCACCTGGACGGCGCGAAGGGCGTTACGCGGCGGCTTCTGTTGATCCCCACCTGGACGACCGGCATCAGACGTCGTAACCCACCTCGCCGCCGCGATCTTCGACACGCTTCGCAGCAGCTTGCTGAGGGTTGTAGGCGATGCGAGTGAGTTGCCAGGGTTGATAATAATCGCAACTACACAACCGGCATTTCACGGCGACTATTCTCGATGCCGCTAGCTGCTCTGCCCGTACGATCATTCAGCACTAAACGCCATGTCACCATAGACCGCCTATTGCTGGACATCAGGCTACGCCCAGATAAGCCCCGGAGGCAGAAGCTCCGTGGGGCAGCATTGCTCCCTGCTGGAACAAGTCTGCCAGTGAATTGGACAATCGACTCATTCGTAATCCCAGCCTACTGACAGATAAAGTCACTGAACCCTGTGTTTACCGAGACCACACCTACACTGCCAGATACTCAGCACGTATCATGCAGTTCACCGTGCGTCCGTCTTTGTTCGTGCGAATGCTTCGACGAGGGTAGCAGACCATCGGCTGATGCGACCCGATCGCGAGACTTCTTCGTCGAGAGCGCGGCTCCTGCTCGGCAGGCAATATCGCGCCATCGATATATGGCGGGCGTTCTCCATAATCGATCGATCGACGTGTGGACGCCAATTCTTATCGCCGAGCGCCTCTGCGCGGTACTCGTGAATCGGCGACCAGCCGGCAGAACTCTCGTGAGCGCGACTTCCGGCGCGGCGACCTGCGCTCTCGCCCATCAGTCCAACATAATATGGCACGCCGGCACAATCTCCATGTCCGAGCAGCGCTCAGCGATACAGTATTCAGTCGAAGAAGATTTTCATCGAACAGCTCGCGGCGGGATCGCGCAACTCAGGTTCGCTTCTGGTACGACATCTTTCGCGCCCTTCGACGCGACCGACGGCGGGTGAATTCATCGCGACCAGACCCATCATCAAATTGCGCAGTCGAGCGGCGACCTCAGAATTCTGGAACATGAACGACGCTGGTTGCGCTCAGCTCTCGACAAGCGCGATCGAGCTGCGTACTGCCCGGCATTTGCGTAAGTCATCGTTTGAATCATCTGAACCATAGACCAACGCCGTGCAGGCTATGCCGCGCTGAATCATCGGACAATAAAAGTGTCACTCAGTTTCGGCGTCATGACTGGGCACGGTCAGGCTGCAGGCCTGTTTATATAACTCACTGGCTGCTCCCGGCACGGCAGTGCGGAACGGCAGCTCGGCGTGGCGACCGTTTGTCCATCCCCTGCTGCCTCGCCGCGACTGCGCATCGTCGGCGGACGAAGATGAGTATGGCATCGCAACGGTAGTATAACGAGACGACGACCAACGACATCATCCTGACATTGAAGATGCCGGTCTCGGCAGCATGAATCCGCGATCAGCTGGCGTACAGCACGATCGCGGTCAGCTTCAGCGCCCACCGACTACTCATCAGACGACGATCGATGGACGCTAACTGATCACGCTCTT
>ERZ1370068.6786-contig-5747_pt1 | contig 47644 bp, 71 predicted proteins | sample MGYA00561227_ERZ1370068 | MGnify/ENA primary metagenome ERZ1370068 (study PRJEB38410, sample SAMEA6850437) | metagenome | study: Metagenomic assessment of the ecological functions of the soil: analysis of the soil microbiota associated with the... | reverse complement strand
GTAATGCTTCGTTCAGTTACGTATTGCTGGGTTTTCCTCGCTACATAGGTACAGCAATTGGGTGGCCGCGACGATCCCCGCAAAACAATGGAATGGCGGCCGCGGTCCGAATGCGGAAGCTGACCTACACTACCGTCTGAACGTGAAGCCTGTTTCAGGTTAAGGTGGCGTCCCCACGGGGATTCGAACCCCGGTTACCGCCGTGAAAGGGCGATGTCCTAGGCCTCTAGACGATGGGGACCTGCGCTAGAAAACAGCATACCTAGAGACTGAGCGAAGCCAGACAACAACCTGCGTGCGACAACACTCTCAATCCACTATCCAGCCGCCAGTCTCCAGCGTCTGGATTGGTGGGGTGAAGAGCGGGATCAGGAACTCGGCTGACCCTCTTGCCATGCCATGCAAGCGCTCTCCCAGCCCCGAGCTATACCCCCCACGCGGAGGAGCGATTATACGCAACGGCCTGCGGGCGCGCAAACTCCCTGCCCCGGCATGCCACTTAGGTCGGGAAATGCGGCAGCTCCCGCTCCATCCGCGCAATCACTTCGTCCCGGCCGATCAGCTCCAGAGTGGCGTCGATGGAGGGCGTCTGGGTCTCGCCAGTGACCATCACCCGCAGCGGCATCGCAACCTTTGCCATCTTGAGCTTGTGCGCCTCGACGGCAGCCTTGAGCGCTGCGCTGATGTCTGGCTTCGCCCATGGGATCTCGCGGAACCTTCGTGAGCAGAGTTTCGAGCGCAGCGCGCGATTCGGCTGCGTAGTGTTGCGCACGCAGGTCGTCCTGCGGGCGTCAGCGGACGGAAAAAGTAGACAGCCGCGTCGGCAAGTTCCTCCGTGGTATTCACTCGTTCCTTGAGCAGACCAACTACCTGGTCGAGCGGCGGGCCCGTGTCCGGATCACAGCCATCGGCGATGAGGAACCGCTTCACCAGCTCGGCCAGGCGCCGCATTGTCCGCAGCTTTGAGGTACTGGGCGTTCATCCACAGCAGCTTCTCGGGATTGAACTGCGCGCTGCCGAGCGGCTGACGTGCGCCGAGGTCGAACCACTCCACGAACTGCGTCTGCGGAAAAGATCTCTTCGTTGCCGTGCGACCAGCCCAGGCGCGCGAGGTAGTTGACGAGCGCCTCGGGCAGGTAGCCATCCTCCGCGTATTGCATCACGCTCACCGCGCCGTGGCGCTTGGACGAGACGCTCGCCGTCGGCGCCGAGGATCATCGGCACGTGCGCCGAACTGCGGCAGCGTCGCCCCGAGCGCGTTGAAGATGTTGATCTGGCGCGGCGTGTTGTTGACGTGGTCGTCGCCGCGGATGACGTGGGTGATGTTCATGTCGAGGTCGTCGACCACCACGCCGAAGTTGTAGGTCGGCACGCCGTCCGCGCGCAGCATGCACGAGGTCGTCGAGCTCGCCGTTCGGAACGATGATCGGCCCCTTCACCAGATCGTTCGAGACTCACCTCGCCGTCGAGCGGGTTCTTGAAGCGGACCACGGGCGCGACACCCGGCGGCGGCGACTATCCCTTCGCGTTCTCGGGACGCCAGCGGCCGTCGTAGCGCGGCTTCTCGCCGCGCGCGCGTCTGGGCCGCGCGCATGGCGTCGAGCTCCTCCTTGCTGGCAGTAGCAGTGGTAGGCGTTGCCAGTCGCGCGATCAGCGCGCTCGGCGACTTCGCGATAGCGCGTCCAGGCGCTGCATCTGGATAGAACGGCCCCTCGTCCCAGTCGAGGCCGCAGCCAGCGCATGCGCGTCGAGGATCGCCTGCACCGACTCCTGCGGTGGAGCGCTCGCGGTCGGTGTCCTCGATGCGCAGGATGAACTTGCCGCCGTGGCTTGCCGCGCGTAGGCCCAGGAGAACAGCGCGGTGCGCGCGCCGCCGATGTGCAGATAGCCGGTGGGACTGGGCGGCGAAGCGGGTGCGGACCATGGCGGGATGGAGTTGTGGGGGGACGACGGACCTATTCTAAGGCAGGCGGGAGCACATCGTTAAAGCCTGCACAAATAAGAGAGGGCCTGCCGTGGGAGGCCTTCTTCGCGATCAATTCGTTGGGCGTCAACGCCTCAGATGCCGCCGCGGCACCTCGGCGCAAAGCAGCCCGATGCCTGGCAACAGCTGAAGCGCACCTGGAGAGCTCAGGGACTGCGACGGCGTATCGAAAGTCGTCCATCACCCACTGCAGCGGTGGAAACGTCGTCCCCGCTCGTGACATTTGTCGTCAGCCCAGGCTATCCATTCCTCTACCATCTGTTCCGGCCCAATCCACCGACAGCGCGAAAGGTGAGAACGCACTGAGTGATTGTGTCTTGAGACGACGACCTTACCGTCCGACACAGCCTGCAGGGTCAAGGTCTGTACCGTGTCGCGGGAAGGCCAATAGCCGAGGGATTGAAGGCCGCCGTGAAGAAAAGCCCCGCGGAACACGAACTTTCCCGACAAGGCGGCGATTGTGGAACTCGCGGCAGTACCGCGCTTGTAGGCAACGTTGAGCACACCCCGGGCGTCGATACTGCACCGTTGGCGAAACCGATCGCAGTTACATTGATCGCGGGGTCTTGACCTGTTCGCCACCGCAACGGGCGCTGCCCCAGCCGCCCAGTTGAACCCGTTGAAATGGACGGTACCGCTGTCGAACTCTCCATAGCCGGACGTGGATGATGCTGTTGTCAGAGCTCAGGTCCGTGTCCGTCAGCGTATCGAAGGTCAGCGTCTGCCAGTGCGTAGTCGTAATTGCCGCCCAGCCGATTGGCGCAGCGGCCTGGCGAGAAGGATCGCCAATCCCGACCGCTGCATTCACGCCGAACTCTGGAACTAGTCATTGCGGTTCGGTTCCTCAAATCCTGCCGCGTATCGTTTCAACAACCGGAGGTCGTTATTGAGGGCAGCGTCGGAAAATTGCCCTGGACGAAGGGCGAGTGTGTACACAAGCATGAATTCACGTCGGAGCCCCCGCGACTTTCACGCGCACCTCCCGGGAGGATCGGACCCGTTCCCGGTCTCAAATACGTAATCGGGACTGTTAAGACCGGCGGCAGTGATGATGCCGGCATTGTCGGCGCTGGGGTAGCGAAAGGACATGGTCACTGTCGCCCCTACCATCGTTACCGAAGCGTTAGGGTGCGAGCCCGTCAGCCAGCGACAGGCTGTTCGCGAGCGCAGCCCCGACCCAACCGCACCTTGTGCCGCCTGGAGCTTGGAGATCCGCGCTTCTCGGCTGAGGTTGATGAACCGCGGGAGCGCTACGGCCGCCAGGATGCCGAGGATGACGATGACCACCACCAGTTCAACGAGCGTGAACCCGCGAGCGCGTACGGCGTTCAGACCTCCCTCCCCGTTCGACCACATCGCGTCTCCCCCACCCAGGCAAATTCACGCGCGCTCTGTTCGTATTTTTGTCGTTGCTTGAGGCAGTTAGGAGCCAGAGTATAGCCAGCGCGCGGGCCGTTTTCGCACGCTTTCGTCGCCAATTGGCGTCTAGCCCGCATGATTGGCGCGGCGAGGGGTTTGGATAAATACGCTCGTTCCGTTTCCGCCGGGCCTCAATACCCGGCAGCTTCGGGCGGTTAGCTCAGTGGTAGAGCACTGTCCTCTGCCACGGCAGGGGTCGCTGGTTCGAAGTTCTTCCAGTACCGCCTGACCAGTACCCAACCAGTCATAAACAGGATGCGGGCATCGGTTCGCGCCAGGGCATTCTATCGGCGGAAATCGAACGGCCATACGCGAGCGTATCGACAGACAGACGCTGCGGCCGTCACGAATTGCGCTTCCGGCCGTCTCTTTTCCTCGCCTTGCGCGGTCCCCTCAGTCCAAGCTTCCGCGGCAGAGCACGCCGCCGACAACGGGATCGGGCTTTCCTTCAACGTGCTGCGCAGCACGAAGCTCGATTTGCTGTGGCGGGAATGCCCGGAATCCCGGTACAGGCGCTCGCACGCAGCTGCGCCGCTCGTAGTCGCGGGTATCCTTTACGCGGCGATGCGAGATGTAGTAGTCGTAGTCGCCCGACACCAGGTAGGCCTCCATCACCTCCGGGATCTGCTCCAGCATCACTGCCGAAGTCGTACAGCGTTTCATCCGTGTGCTGACTCCAGCGTCACCTGCACGATCACCGTCTTTCCGAAAGGCCAATCGAAGCCGGATCGACGCGCACCGTGTAGCCCCTGGATCACCCCCTCGCTTTCCATGCGCTTGATGCGCGCCCAGCATGGAGTTGAGCGACAGCCCGACGCGCTCGCTGGTGTGCCTGCAGGCTGGCGCGCGCATCCTCCTGCAGCACGGTCAGGATCGCCACATCGAAACTATCGACAAGACATTCTTTGTATGGCCAGATATCTGAAGTAAATTATTCTAATAATACACCTGGATAGCGGAAAATGAGATGCCTTTCCTGCGGTGCTGCCGCGTGGGATGCATGCAGGTGAGCAACCTCGCCCTTGCCGCCCGCCCTGCCGACGTCCCCCCCGCGCGAACCGCCGCAGCCTCGCGTTGCCGTACCCAGGCGCGCGGTCACTGCTCGATACGCTCGCCGCGCTGGGGGTCGATACGATATTCGGTTGGCCCGGCGGAGCCCGATGCTCCCGGTGTACGACGCCGCCCTCCACGCGGGCGCTCGCATCCGCCATGTCCTGGTCCGCCACGAGCAGGCCGCCGTTCATGCGGCGGAGGGCTGTGCCCGCTCGACCGGCAAGCCCGGCGTCGTGCTGGTGACCTCCGGGCCCGGCGTGAGCAACGCACGATCACCCCGGGTTGCTGGACGCGATCTGCGATTCCGTTCCGGTGCTGTGCATCAGCGGCCGGAGTCGCCACCGGCTTCACGATCGGCACCGATGCGTTTCAGGAGTGCGACGCCCTCGGCCTGTCGCGGCCGGTGACCAAATGGAATGCGCAGATCCGCCAGCGCGGACCAGGTCGCCAGCCCTGGTGCGCAAAGGCGTTCACAGAATCGCAGCCGAAGAAGGCAGGCCGGGTCCGGGTGCTGCTCGATTCCCGCGGACGTCCAGCAGCAACATGCAACTTTTGCGCCGGCCGGGCGCGCCCGACGGGACGGCTGGAGTCGAGGCGCAAACCCGCAGCCGCGCGGCCGGCTGCGCGACGCGGCGCAACTGCTGATAGAATGCGCGCCGTCCGGTCTTCTACGGTGGCGGCGGGCTGATCAATTCCGGACCGGCGGCCTGCGCCGCTTTCACGCGCCTCGTCCGACGCACGGGCGCGCCGTACGCGTTGACGCTTGATGGGGCTCGGCGCCTTTCCGGCCTCCGACCCACGAGGTTTCTCCACGGCGTGACTCGGCATGCACGGCGCGCTGGAAGCCAATCTCGCCATGCACCACGCCGACCTCGTCGTCTGCGTCGGCGCTTTGCGCTTCGACGACTCGGGTCACCGGCAACGGCTCAGCTTGAATTCTGTCCGAGAACGCCGGAAGGTCATCTCGACATCGACGCTAGCTTCGATCGACAAGGTGGGTCAGGAGTGGACGTGCCGATGGTCGGCGACTGCCCCTGGAGCTGCTCGACGCCTTGCAGGCCGAGCTGGGCGAACGCGTTTTCGAGAAGCCGAGCGGCTGGGCGAGATGGTGGAAGGCGATCGAGCGACTGGCGCGCCGAGGATTCGCTGGGCTTCGAAACGGCGCGACGATTGCATCGTGCCGCAGCAATTGATGCGATCGCTGCAGCGCGCGAGTCGCTGGGACAGACGACGATCGTGTCGACGCGACGTCGGCCAGCATCAGATGTGAGCTCGCTTGCGCAGCATCTGCGCGCTTTGAGCGAGCCCAACCGCTGGCTCACTTCGGGAGGGCGCCGGCACCATGGGTTGCGGTCTACCTGCGGCGATCGGCGCCCAGGTCGAAATCGGAGCAAGCTCGTCGTCTGCGTGAAGCGGCGACGCCTCGGTGCTGATGAATCTGCAGGGTAATTATCCGGCCGTCCAGCACCGCGCCGCCGTGAAAGTCGTGTTATGCAATGGCAACGGCTGCATGGGCATGGTGCGGCAGTGGCGGGAGCTCAATCACGGCAGCCGCTACAGCCACAGCTACACCGCGGCCTTGCCAGGATTTCGTGGCCGTGGCTAAAGGGTTCGGATGGGGCGCGCGATCGCGTTCACCGATCCGGCCCGAGCTCGACGCCCGCGATCGCGGAATGCCTGGCCTAGCGACGGCCCGTTCTTTCTCGACGTCGTCCGTGGCAGCCCAGGAGGAACTGCTTTCCCGATGATCGCCGCGGGCAGCGGGGCATCATCAGGTGATGTTGAACGAGACTACGATCTACCGGCGCGGCACCAGAATCGGGCTGCTGAAAAGCCGCGATAGAGAACCGCACGAAGTGGGACTTCGAGACGAATCGCGAGCGCAGTGGAATCGCGAAGGAAGGTATGAAGTGGAAGTAGCAGCAATATGGCATGGCTGGAAGTGGAAGAGAATTAGCGCTGCAGTTTTACTTACATCACGAGGAACGGAAATGACCCAAACGAGAGGACACACATCAGCGGACACATAAGCAGCGGATGAAACAACCACTGCCTACGCGCCCGCTGCGCGAGGTCGTCGACCGCCGATTGCGACTGGTAAGCAGCGAGTATGATCGACCGTCACCAATGAGACCACGCAGAACAACGCCAGCGGCGCGGCAGGGGCGCCGCGGGTTTCACTTCAGGCAGGCGCGGGAATAGTAGGCGCCTTGCTGGGGCCGAGTCGTCGGACGTCACCGAAGCCAGGGGCGGCGGGCGAGGTTGCACCTTCACTTATCGAGTTCCATCCTACCCGAGACCTCTACGGCGCAGTGGGAGGAGCTCACTGCCGAGGTGCCGATACCCTGTACGGGAGAAAGCTCCTCCGTCCGGAGGATTTCAAGCGATACGGTAACGACCCGGGACCCACGGCTACGATGTCAGAAGTTCCACTACGCGAGAAGGCATTGGAGAGCCTTTATTCCTGTTTCACGGCTGGCCCGAAGGTTTTGGTGGGACTATTGGATGAACATCAAGGGCTGGCCAAGCATTTCGACGTCATTGCCGTCGTTTATGCGCGGCTACGGCGACCGACAAGCCCGGCTATGACCAGGCGAAGAATCCGGATCATGCTGGACCCCGTGGACCACTACGACCTCAACACGACCGTCATTTGATCAGATGCGCGTGGCGAAGCGCTCGGGATCGAAGGCTTATTGGGTGGGGCACGACTGGAGCTCTCTGACGATGCACAAGTTCAGTCAGACGCTATCCGGAAATGGTCAAGCTGGTGCTCGCCAATCCCGTTCCTCGGGCGCGGAGCCGCGCTAGCCGCCTGAGCCTGCGTTCCTGGCCGCTCTGATCGCTTCCTTCCATAGCACGCCGTTGGCGACCGAGCTGGTGTGCTCCAGCAGAGCTACGAAGGCCTTTCGGTGGTTCTTCAACTGGTGGTCTAGCCAACAAGGCGCTGTGGACCCCCGAAGAAGTGGAAAACATCGCCGACTCGACAACTTCGTGAAGCCCGGTAAATCATGTCGAGAGGCGGAGGTTCCGGCTGGTATCGCGCTAATTTGAGTCCGGCCGCAAGAGGCTGAGGTTCAGGGACTCACGAACCGACCCATATTCCGACGCTGTGCTTATGGGGAGAGGGCGAAGCGCCATGGCCGCCAGCCATCGACCGGTCCGACCTTGTCCCGCAGTACTCGCCTCTCAGCTTGCAAATACGGGCCGCTGGAGCAACCCCCGACCACTGCCACCATGCGCGAAGCACCGGACGTGTTCAACAAGGAAGTGTCGCCGTTACTGAAACAACCGTAGCGACACCCGAACCGTCCCATCGCTGGAGAGATGGCCCCTCCGGGTGGGCGAGGGGCGTCCCGTTGCTCTACGTTCTTAGGTCCGCTAAGGCCGATACGCAGATCAAGTCCGCCGCCATCAAATGGACGCCGAATAGCGGAAGTGATCACGATTGCGGCCGCGGCGGCGGGCGAACAATGATCCCCGCCGCCAGGCACCTGGAGGATTCATGAGCACCGCCCCGATCCCGTTCAAACTCCATGTCGGCGACGACGTGCTCGCGGATCTCGAAGACCCGGCTGACGCGCGTACGCTGGCCCGACGAGGTGCCCGACAACCATTGGAAGTACGGCACCGACCTGCCTTACCTGAGATCGCTGGTGGAATACTGGCGCGACGCTACGACTGGCGCAAGCACGAAGCGCAATTGAACAGCTTCAAACAGTACAAGGTGCGGCTGGCCGGCATCGATCTGCATTTCATCCGCGAGGAGGGCAAAGGCCCGAAGCCGATGCCGCTGCTGATTCTCGCACGGCTGGCCGGGATCGGTGTACGAATTCCACAAGATCCATCCCGATGCTGACCGATCCGGCGCGCTTCGGCGGCGATCCCGCGGATGCGTTCACCGTCGATCGCGCCGTCGCTGCCGGGCTATCACGTTTTCATTCACGCCGAATCAGCCGCGCTTCTCGGTCGAGCAGATCGCCGACGTGTTCGCGGAACTGATGACGGAGGTGCTGGGCTTGCCAGCGCTTCGCGGCGCAGGGCGGCGACTGGGGAGGTTCGTCACGTCGCGGCTCGGGTATGCGTATCCCGAACGACTTGCCGGCATCCACATCAACTTGCTGAGCTTGAGACGCGACACCGCGCTGCCGGAAAATCCGACGGCGGAGGAGAAGCGCTACTTCGAGGAGCAGGCGCACTGGATGAAAGGAAGAAACGGGCTACACCTGGATCCAGGGCACTTAAACCCCAGGACGCTGGCGTATGGCCTGACCGATTCGCCGGTGGGCCTGGCGGCCTGGATCGTCGAGAAATTCCACACCTGGAGCGACCATCGCGGCGATCTCGACGGCAATATCGGCCGCGACGACATGCTGACCAACATCATGCTCTACTGGGTGACCGGTGCGATCGGCTCCTCGTTCTGGCCGTACTACGCGCGCATGCACGGACCGTGGCCGATACCCGATGGCGCGCGCATCGGCGTGCCGGATGGGCTACGCGGAGTTTTCCGAAGAATCCTGCGGCCGCCGCGTTCGCTGGCGGAGAAGGATGTATAGCGACATCCGCCGCTGGACGAAGATGCCAGGGCGGCCACTTGCCACGCTGGACAGCCGGAATTGCCGGCTCGCGAGTGCGCAGGTTTCCGGCCGCCGCGGTGAGGTCGCGCGGCACCGTCGGGTGCGCGTCATCAGGCCACCTTCGATGCTCCCTCTTTGAGGCGGGTGGCGCGAATGCGACGGGAGGTGGCACCAGGCTACTGCACCCCGTCGCGCTCAGACGCGTGCCGCCCCACCTCACGGTGCAGGAGTTGCCTGACCGACCGCTTCAGGCTGCTGCCTCGAGCGCGTCCACATGCAGGCTCTCGGTCGCTTTGCCGTGTCTTGCGAGTTGGTGCCGGTGGGCGGCCAAGTTCTTCCACCGGTGGCGGAAAGGCGATGATGTGCTGCTCCCTATCGACGCCCGTCACGCTCGTGGCAGTTCGGGCGGCCAGTCACATCATCAGCGTCCCTGGCGCGTGTCATCGCGAGGTAGACTTCAACCAGCAGTTCCGCCATCGACACGCGCCGTGGTGCGCGGAGTTGTCTATCTGGTAGCGTTCGCACAGGCGCGTCCAGGCGTGCGCTTTCCGGGTGCAGATCGCGCGCCATGCGCAGAGTGTCGGTGACCACCGCGGCGGTAGGTCGCGATGGGCTGCAGCGCGGCTAGAGCGAGCTCGCTGTCCAGAAAGGCCACGTCGAACGGGGCATTGTGGATGATGAGCTCCGGCGTCGCCGATGAAGTCGAGCAGCTCGGACACGACATCCGCGAACCGCGGCTTGTCCTGGAGAAACTCGAGCGTCGAGCCCGTGCACCTGCAGCGCGCCCACCTCGATGTCGCGCTGCGGGTTGAGATACTTGTGGAAGTGGCGCCGCGGTCAACCGGCGGTTGACGATCTCCACCCCGGCGCATCTCGATCACCCGGTGGCCGAGCGCGGCCTCCAGGCCGGTGGTTTCCGTGTCCAGCACGATCTGGCGCATTGCCTAGCCCAGCCTGACAACGCGCAGAAGAGCAGGACAAGAACGATGACCACTAGACGATCACGGACCGTCGTCCCACTCCCCCGTCTGCGCCGAGGTTGGCAAGCTCGATCGGCGCGCTTCGTTGCCGGGATGGCCGGCGTGGCCCTTGACCCAGAACCATTGAACGTCGTGCTGCGCGGCCAGAGGCATCGAGCTGCTGCCAGAGATCGATGTTCTGACCGGCTTCTTGTCGGCGGTGCGCCAGCCGCGGCGCTTCCAATCGACGATCCAGAGTCGTGATCCCTCTCTGCACATACTGGGAATCGGTCCACGAGCTTGACCTTGCAGCGGCGCGTCAGCGCGCTCAAGCCCTTGATCACCGCGGTGAGCTCCATGCGATTGTTGGTGGTGGCTGGTTCGCCGCCGTGCAACTCTTTGACGTGCTCGCCGGAGTTGCAGATCGCCGCCCCAGCCACCGGGGCCCGGGTTGCCCTTGCACGCCCCGTCCGGTGAAGATCTCGATGAACGCCGCTCATGCGATCTTCTCGCTCCGGCTGGCGGGAGCGGGCCACCAGCCGCTCCTCGCCGTCCCGCACACGGTGCGGAATCGCCGCCAGGCTCTTGCTCTTGGACACGCTGTTCTTCCATTGCGGCGTGATGACACGGCATCCCCTGCACGCGCTTTGACGCCCGTGCAGGAAGTGGACGCCGCCAGCGAACGGCCACCAGCGGTCCCCGGCGGTTTCGAGGAAGGAGACAGCGGCTGATCCAGCGCTTCGTTGACCACCGGCGGGTATGTAGCAGCGTACAGCGCAGTCCAGCCGCGATCTCGATGCCGAGCAACGCCATCCAGTCCTTGCAGCCGCGGGAGATTGATGAACTGACCGCGCCACGGGGACTGCTCCCGGCTGCGGTCGAAGGCCTGGCGCGCACCCCACAGGCTCACAGGGTTGAACCACGAAGCGATCACGTGCGCCTGGGCATGAGGGATTCTGGCGACCTCGCGCAGCACCTGGTGCGGGTGGTCGCTGAACTCGAGCACATCGCGGAGCAGGACCAGGTCGCGGCGCTGTTGCTGACGATCAGTAGCGCCCGGAAATCGGCGCGGATCGTTGAGCCTCGCCGTCGCCGTTGGACGTCGCGCGCCAACGCGACAGTGGAACGGCATCGCGATTGGCGCGCAGAAAGTCGTGCCGGCACAATCCCAGCTGGCAGCGCGTTGAAGCCGAATACGTCGGCCACCGCCTGATCGAAATAGGCTTGCTCGGACGCCAGCAGGTAAGCGCCGAGCGGCGTCTCGAACCACGCCTGCTACCGTCCGCAGTCAACGGTTCTATTTGACATCACGGCGCTTCATTTGGAGATCGTGGCGCGTTGCATTTGAGTTTCGTGGACGCTCAACTCGAAGGGACAACGCATTGGCCGGGCTCCAGTCGCTTCCGATCCCGGCGTTCCGGGACAACCATATCTGGTGCCTGCGCGCAGGCGGCCGTGCCGCGAGTCGTCGATCCGGGCGACGCGCAGCCCGTGCTCGACCACCTCCGAGACCGAGGGCCTTGCGCTGGCCGCGATCCTGTGCACGCACCATCACGCCGATCACGTGGGCGGTGTGCGCAGAGTTGCTCCGCCCGCTTCGCGCGTCCCCGTGTACGGGCCGGCCCACGAGACCATCCCACGCTGAGCAGCGCGCGCTGTCGGAGGGCGACAACATCAGGATCGAGCGCGCTCGGCGCGCAATTCTGCGGTGCTCGACATCCCCGGCCACACCGCAGGGCACATTGCCTATTATGGGGAAAGCTCCTGTTTTGTGGCGACACGCTCTTCGCCTGCGGCTGCGGCCGCCTGTTCGAAGGAACGCCGGAGCAGATGTGGACGTCGCTGTCCAAGCTCGCCTCCCTGCCCGGGGACACGCAGGTGTATTGCGGCCACGAATACACGCTCGCCAACATCCGCTTCCGCGAGGCGGCTGACCCGGACAATGCAACGCTGCTGGCGTGGGAGCGCGAAGCCACGCAGCTGCGCGACAGACAACTCCCGACGCTTCCGTCCACCATCGCGCGCGAACGCGCCGCCAACCCTTTCCTGCGCGCCAACGAACCTGCGCTGGCTGCCTCCGGCTTCGCGTCACGCCGGCCTCGACCTTGAGCCAGCCCGTGCAGGTCTTCGCCACCGCTGCGCAGAGTGGAAGGAACCGCTTTTAGAGGCAAGGTCTGTTTCCAGGTCCTCGGTCCCGCCCGAACGGCAAAGCAGTCCACCAGCAGATCGAGGCTGGCCAACCTGGCCGCCCTCCCCACAAGACGACCGCACGCACGGCGCCGGCTAACCTCTCCCTAACGTGCTGCGGCTTGGTTCTTGCAGTATCTGCAGCTGGCGACCAGACGACAACGTCAACCCAGCTTGAAGTGTATCGAATAAGTGCTTGACGATAAGCGATATTCCGCAGTTAGCATCCCACGCGGCGTAAGAACTTAAGAAGGTCCAAATGACGCTGAAATCCGCTTTGCTTGATCGCTGTAGCCTTGCCTTCTGACGCGATCTGCCATCGCTGCCGACCCGGCGCAGACACCACCGAACTCCACCGGGTCACAGGTAGCCGCAGCGCCGCCGCAGGCGGTGGTCCCTGCGCCGAGTTCCGAGCCGTTGATCGGCGCGGCGCAGCCGCAGGAGAAGCGGTAGTCGAGGTCACTCGAAGCGCCTCGCCACCCAAGTACCGCGACCTGTGGGGCCGCATCCGCAGCGGTTTCGCCATGCGAGAGATCGACAGCCCGCTGGTGGCGCGGCACGAGGCCTCGGTATCTCAACTCGCCCCGAGTACGTCCAGCGCATGGTCGAGCGCAGCCGCCGCTATCTCTACTTCGTGGTGGAGGAGCTGGAGAAAGCGCGGCATGCCTACCGAGATTGCGCTGCTGCCGATGATCGAGAGTGCCTACAACCCGCAGGCCTACTCGCGCATGCGCGCCGCCGGCATGTGGCAGTTCATCCCTCGACCGGCAAGCAGTACGGCCTGCAGCAAGAACTTCTGGTACGACGGCCGGCGCGACGTGCTGGCCGCGACCCGCGCCGCGCTCGACTACCTCCAGTTCCTGCACGACACGCTTCGGCGACTGGGAGCTGGCGCTGGCCGCGTACAACTGCGGCGAGAACGGTCGTACAGCGCGCGATCGCCAAGCAACCGCGCCAGGCACAAGCCCACCGATTACTTCAGCCTGAAGATGCCGAAGGAGACGCGCAACTATCTGCCCAAGCTGCAGGCGGTGAAGAACATCATCTCCAATCCTCGATACGCTCGGCTTCGAGCTCGAGACGGTTCCAAACCAGCCTTATTTCACCGTGGTCAATGCTGCCGGGCCACATGGACGTGGTCAAGGCGGCCCAGCTCGCCGACATGCCGGTGGAGGAATTCCGCTCGCTGAACCCGGGCTACAACCGGCCGGTGATCATCCAGGCGACCGCGCGCCAGATCCTGCTGCCGGTGGACAAGGTGGATCGAGTTCCACGCCAACCTGCAGCAACAACGCCGAGCCGCTGGTGACCTGGCAGGCGTACACCCTGAAGAAGGGTGAGACGCTGGAGAAGGTCGCCAGCCAAGTTCAGCATCGAAGTGCACCGCCTGCGAGAGAGTCAACGGCCTCGACGCGGCGCAAGCGCGTGCAGCCCGGCCAGATGTTGCTGGTGCCGCTCGAGCAGCGAAGAATGGCGCGACCAATCTGGACGAAACATACAGCCACGCCGACTTCCAGGCTTCGCCGGAAGAATACAGCGCGTCGCGTGCGCTACCGCGTGCGCTCGGGCGACACGCTATCGAGCATCGCGCGCAAGCATCACACCAGCGTCGCGCGCATCAAGGCCATCAACAGCCTCAAGAGCAATCAGCTGCACGTGGGTCAGAAGCTGGTCATCTACCAGGATTCGCGTCCGGTGAGGCGCACCGCTTCCCTACCGCCGCCACGTCCGCCGCGTGAGCAACTGACGTCGCCACTCGGCGCCCCGGAGCGTGGGACGGGACCGGCTACACATCCCTTGCCGTAGAGGAAGCAGCGCACGCTGTGCGTCCCGGAAACCGTGCGTTTCCCCGGATACGCCTGCCGGCACTCGGGCATGACGTTGGGACAGCGCGGATGGAAGTGACAGCCCGACGGCGGATTCACCGGTGACGGCAAGCTCGCCCTGCAGCCGGATGACTTCGCGCCTGGCCGCCGGATCGATGACCGGCACCGCGGACAGCAGCGCTCGCGTGTAGGGATGACGTGGCGCGCCGAGCACACTCGTCGCACCGCGCCTTGCTCCACGATCCGGCCGAGGTACATCACCGCCACCTCGTGCGCGAGGAACTCCACCACCGAGATGTTGTGGGTGATGAACAGGTAGGCCAACCCGAGGCGCTGCTGCAGATCCTTCAGCAGGTTCAGGATCTGCGCCTGCACCGAGACGTCGAGCGCGCTGGTCGGCTCGTCGCAGATGAGCAGCTTCGGCTCGACCGCCAGCGCACGCGCGATAGCGAACGCGCTGCCGCTGCCCGCCGGAGAACTCGTGCGGATAGCGATACTTCATGTCCGGCGACAGACCGACTTGCAGCAGCAGCTCGTCCACCCGCTGCTGACGCGCCTGCGGGGTCAGCACCCACGCCGAGCGCAGCCATGCCCTCCTCGACGATCTCCAGCACGCGCATGCGCGGGTTGAGCGAGCTGTACGGGATCCTGGAAGACGATCTGGAAATCTTTGCGCAGCGGCCGCAGTGCGCGCGCGCGTGAGCACTGCCGAGATCGACGCCCTCGAAGCCACGCTTCCGCTCGGTGACCGGCACGAGCTGCAGGATGCCCTTGCCTACCGTGGTCTTGCCGCAGCCGGACTCGCCCACGAGCGCGAGCGTGCGGTGCGAGTGGATGTCCGAGCGACACGCCGTCCACGGCCTTCACCTGCGCGACCACGCGCTTGAAGATGCCTTTGCGAATCGGGAAGTAGACTTTCAGGTCCTTCGACGGCGAGCAGCGACGAGGATCGGGTTGCAGCGTCTCGGCAGGATCCGGCGCGACGCGCTCGCCTCCGGCGCTGGCGCCCTGCTGCCTCCTGACTCCTGCATCTGCCGCGATACAGATGGCACCGCACGCTGTGCCCGGCACCGATCTCGTATCGCCGCGGGGCTTCGTTCGCGGCAACGCTCCCAGGCAAACTCGCAGCGATCGGCAAAGCGGCAGCCGACGAACTCCTGCGACAGCGACGGCACTGTCCCCGGGATGACGGCCGAGGCGCCGATTTCTCCCAGCCGCCTCCGGCACAGCTTCGAACAGCTTCTTGCGAGTACGGGATGGGCGGGTCGCGCGAAGAAGGCCTCGCGGCGTAGCGCGAGCTCGACGATCTCGCCCGCGTACATCACAGCGACGCGATGCGCCATCTCCGACACCACGCCGAGGTCGTGGGTGATCAGCAGCACCGACATCCGCGTCTCGCGCTGCAGAACCCGCAGCAGTTCGAGGACCTGCGCCTGGATGGTGACGTCCAGCGCCGTGGTCGGCTCGTCGGCGATCAGCAGGCTCGGACTGCAGGCCAGCGCGATGGCGATCATCACGCGCTGCTTCATTCCGCCCGACATCTGGAAACGGGTACTCGTCGACGCGGCGCGCGGCGTCCGGGATTCCGACCGACTCGAGCAGCTCGAGCGCGCGACTGCGAGCCGCCTCTCCACGCAAGTCGGTATGGCGTTCCAGCACCTCGACGATCTGCGCGCCGACCGTCATCACCGGCGTTGAGGCTGGTGCCCGGCTCCTGGAAGATCATCGCCATGCGGCTGCCCACGCACGCTGCGCATCGCGGTTTCGGGCAGCGCCAGCAGGTCGCTGCCGTCCAGCCGGATGCTCGCCGCCGACGATGCGGCCCGCGTCAGGCAGCAGACGCATGATCGAAAGCGCGGTCATGGACTTGCCGCTGCCCGACTCGCCCAGCAGCGCGAAGGTCTCGCCCTGCACGGATGGTGAAGGACAGGCCATCCACCGCGCGCACGATGACATCGCCGCTCTGCCAGCCAGGTGGACAGCTGGCTGACCTCCAGCAGTGCGGTGTTTGCGCTCACTCGGCGCTCCGGCTCCCTTGTCATCAGGTTGCGAGACGCCGCAGTCCAGCGGCAGCCGCGTGGTCAGCCTCGCAGCGCACGCGCGGATCGAACGCATCGCGCACCGCATCCGGAGAACAGATTGGCGGACAAGCACCAGCAGGAACATGAACACGAAAGCAGCCGCCAGCGACCACCACACCATGGGCTCGCGCGCCAGCTCCAAGCCGCGCGTTGTTGATCATCGTGCCGAAGCTGATCATCGACGGATCGACCCCGACCCCGACATAGGACAGCACCGCCTCGGCCAGCACCAGTCCGCTGAACTCCATCACCACCGTGATCAGGACGATGATGCATCACGTTGGGCACCAGGTGGCGCGTGATGATGCGCCAGTCCGATACCGCCGAACGCGCGCGCAGCCTGACGTACTCCAGCTCGCGCAGCTTGAGCGCCTCGCCGCGCAGCAGGCGGCACAGGCCGGTCCAGCTGGTCGATCCCCAGGATCAGGCACAGGGCACAGCAGGCGCACGTCGGCGCGCTCGCTGACGGTCTCGAACAGATCCGGATGACGGTCCATCCACGCCTGGCATGATCAGCACCGACGCCACGATGAGCAGAACGCCCGGGATGGAATTCAGCGTGGTGTAGACGTACTGGATGACATCGTCCACCCAGGCCGCGGAAGTAGCCGGCCATGATCCCGAGCAGAATCGCAAACGGCAGCATCACGAGCGTCGTCAGCGTGCCGATGACGAGGCCGGTGCGGATGCTCTTCGAGCGCCTGGTAGAACACATCCTGCCCCACCTTGTCGGTGCCCATCACGTGATAGCGCCCGCTCAGCAGCGCCAGCGGCACGGCCACGGCCAGCGACGACTCCGCGGTGAGCAGCATGGCGCGCCACGGCACCTCGGTTTCACCGTGGATGATGGCGGACAGCGTGTGACCGAAGTCGGAGTTGCGCGCGCCGGCCAGCCACGCCGCGATCAGCATCGTCAGCACGATCCACAGCGACCGCCGCCAGGCCGATCGCGCCCACTGCTCCGCGCAGGACATCGGGTACGAAGTTGCCGCGCAGGATCCTTCGAGATGGGCGCCGCCGAACTTGAGCCGCGGGAAACTCGCGCGCCTGCGTGCCGTCCGGCCGTTCGATCGTTTCCTTGGAGTAGGAGTAGGCAGCGAGCGGAGCCGAGTAGGTCTTCTCCGGACGCTCTGCCGAGCGGATCGACCAGCAGCGTCGAACACGCTGCGACGTCTCGACCGCGTAGTTTGCCTTGCCGTCGGCTACGGCGCGCCTCGAGGCGCGGCCGGTAGTGCAGCGAATCGAGCAACCCGATCGCGATGAACACCGTCAGGACCACCAGCGAGCACATCCCGTAGCGGCTGCGTGCCACCTTCCGCCATGGCGCCCGCAGATGCTCCTGCCGGCGGATGTACCAGCCGCATGCGCGATGACCACCGCCACCAGCAAGAACACCAGGGCATCGGTCCACAGGATGACGGGCTTGAAGCGGCATTCGATCTGCGAGCCGGACGCCGCGGATCGGCCAGCGTGTAGGAGACGTCGGTGAGGATCAGGCCGACGATGTAGAGCACCGCAGCCGAGAAACACCATCGCGCGCACGACCAGAAAATCCTGCGTGCTGGATCGCGTCGATGGTGTAGCTGCCGAGCCCGGGGATGCCGAAGAAGGACTCGTAGATCAGGCTGCCGATGAACAGCGTCGGAATGGCCACCACCACGCCGGTCAGCATCGGGAATCAGGCGCGTTGTGCAGGACGTGGCGGAACAGCACGCGCGCCTCCGGACAGTCCCTTGGCGCGCGCGGTGCGCACGTAGTCCTTGCTGATCTCCTCCAGGAAGATCGTGCGGTACCAGGCGCGATCGCCCCGCCCATGCCGCCGAGCACGCCGATGGCTACCGGCAGGATGACGAACTGCCAGGCGTCGAACCCGTAGCCGAACCCGGAGATCGGCACCAGGTGCCACAGCTTGCTGATCAGCCACTGCCCGCCGATGATGTAGAACAGCCCGAGATCGACATCGCGGCCACGCACAGCACCACACCCCAGGAAGTCGACGTAGGTCGCGCGGAAGAACGCGAGTCAGCAAGCGCGAACGTGAGGTAGACGCCAGAGCCCGACGCAGAAAACCGGGCAGCGCGAGCGCGAGGCTCGGCCCCATGCGCGTGCGGATCTCGTGCGCGATGTCGCGCCCGTCGTCGGCGTGCCCGAAATCGAACCAGAACATGCTGCACGGACTTCTCGAAGAAGAATGGTGTCGGTGAGCTTGCCGATGCCCGGCGCGCTTGCGCGTTGAAGCAGCATCGGCTTGTCGTAGCCGCGCTCCTGCCTTCCATTTCTGCGATCGCCTCGGGCGTGACGCGCTTCTGCCCGAGCTGCATGCGCGCCATGTCGTCGGGCGTAGTTGACGAAGAAGAACAGCGCGAAGGTGAATGAGGTTCACGCCGATCAGGATCGGGATCGCGTAGAGCACGCGGCGGACCAGGTAGGCAGCTGATCAGGCGCGCTGCCTGCACGCGGGCTGAGCGCCGCCAGCGCGCTCGCGCCGCCGGTAGACCGCACCGCGGGCAGGATCGCGAAGCACCAGCACGCACCAGCGCGAGCCAGCAGCGGCCACACCACCGGCCGGTTCCATTCCGCTCTGCAATCTTTCGCGCAGCACCGGATCGACGCGCTGATACTTCGAGGCCGTTGTTGGCCATCTTGTTCGGCTTGCGGTTGTAGACCCACTGATGCGCGAGGCTGTAGTCCTTCGGATGACAGCCCCAGACCCACGGCGCGTCGCGCCGCAGGATCTCGACCATCTGGTCGACGAGCGCCTGGCGCTCCGGACCGTTCTCCATGCTCGTGCATGCGCTCGAACAGGCGGTCGAACTCCGGATTGGCGTAGTTGGACGGCGTTCTCGCCGCTGAACTTCACCTTGCCTGCGGGCCGTAGAACAGGAACAGGAAGTTCTCCGGGTCCGGGATAGTCCGCGTTCCAGCCCCAGAAGATACATCTGCGCGGTGCCCTTGCGCATCTTCTCCTGGAAGCGGTTGTAGTCGGTGCTGCGCACCACGAGTTGCAGATTGATCTTCTGGAACTGCTTCGATCAGCCAGTCCATCGCGGCCTTGCCGCCGGCCCCGCGCATCGGTGCTGTCGAAGTAGATGATCAGCGGCTTGCCGGTCGCCGTGTCGATGCCGTCTGGGATAGCCGGCCTCGGCCAGCAGCTTCTTCGCGTACTCGATCGGATTTGCGCTGCGGCTCGCCGTCCGACCCAGTCGTAGACGTAGGGGTTGATGCCGGCCTCGCCCTTCGCGGTAGCCGAAGATGCCCGGCGGGATCGGGCCCTGTGCCGGCGATGCCGCGGCCATTGGCGAAGATGGAGATGGACTCCTCCTGGTCGATGGCGATGGAGATGCGCCTGGCGCAGCTTGCGCGCGCGCTCGGACTCGCCGCCGACCACCGGGTCGAGCATGTTGAACGCCGATGTAGGCGATCGGACGTGCCACCGAGGTCTGCAGGCGGATGCCCTGCTTGCTCCATCTCCGGCGTGAGTCGGCTCGCCGCGTCCCGGCACGATCTGGACCGCCTGGTCGAAGTTGTCCGAGCGTGATGCCGGACGCGTCGTAGTAGCCCTGCAGGAACTTGTTCCAGTAGGGAATGGCTCTCCTTCTCCAGGCTGAACACGACCTTCGTCGATGAAGGGCATGCGTCTTGCCCGCGTCGCCGAGCAGCCCTGCCGCTGCGTCGCCGGGCTCGCCTTCGCGCCGGATACGGCTCGCCCGGGAAGTTCGGATTGCGCTCCAGCACCATCTGCGGTTCGGGTTGTTCACCGTCAGCATGTAGGGCCCGGTGCCCGACCGGATACCAGTCGAGCGTAAAGGTTCTTCCTCCGCCATGCCCGGCTGCGAGTAGAACCGGTCCGACCTCCGCCGGAACGGGCGCGAAGAAAGGCATCGCCAGCCAGTAGAGGAACTGGGGATACTTTCCCTTCACCTTGATGCGGTAGGTGTAGCGGTCGACGACCGTCACGCCGTCAGCTCGTACTGGTTGAGATCGAGATACGCGTCCGGGCGGCGATGTCTTCGCGGCCGGTCTTGCAGCTTCTGCGGCATAGTCCTTCAGGCCGACGATGTATTCGCTCATCAGCCCGAAGATCGGCGAGTGCAGGCGCGGATGCGCGAGGCGCTTGATCTGGTAGACGTAGTCGTCGGCGATCAGCTCGCGCGTGCCGGTCTGCTTGAAATCGCGCAGCTCGTACACGCGCGCGCAGGTCCGCAGCGTCGAGCGTCCAGGTACAACGGGCCTGCCCGTCCGCGTCCATGGCGAAGGCCGGATGCGGCTGGTAGCGTGACGCCCGGCTTGATGTGGATTTCGTAAACGCTGTAGGCGATGCTCTTCGCGTCCGCGTTCTCCGGCAGCGGCCGATCGTTCTTGTCGAAGTAGGCCGGGCGCGGGATTTCGCTGCGCCGCGAACGGGATCAGCTCGTAGGGCCGCTTGCAGATAGTGGTACTGCAGCGGCGGCGTGTAGATGTTGGCGATGCAGCCGGTACTCGTTCTCCGAGTACGGACTGCACCGGATCGAGGTGCTTGGGCCGCTCCGTGAACGACGCAGTAGAGGATGTTCGCCTGCCGTCCTGCGACGCGGGATACGGATCGTTCCACGGGTCGCTGCACGCCCCGAGCAGCGCGGGCAGCAGCAGCAGGCAGAGCGCTGCAGCCTGTCATGGCGAGCGCAAGTGTACCGGAAACGCGTGCCAGTTTATCGACCTCTGATGCGCTGCGCCGCACTCGCGTCGGGGTCACGCTCGTACGATATAATCTGCGTCACTTCGCGACGGGAGAACGCGCATGGGCTTCCTGAGCGACAAGAAGATCCTGATCACCGGCCTGCTCAGCAACCGCTCGATCGCCTACGGCATCGCCAAGGCCATGCACCGCGAAGGCGCGGCGCTCGCCTTCACCTACCAGGGCGAGGGCGTCAAGGACCGCGTGGTCGGACTGGCAGCCGAGTTCGGCAGCGATCTGATCTTTCCCTGCGACGTGGCGCAGCGACGAGCAGATCGACGCGCTGTTCGCGCGAACTGCGGCAACGCTGGGACGGCGCTGGACGGGATCGTGCACTCCGATCGCCTTCGCCCCGCGCGAAGCCCTGTCCGGCGACTACCTGGACAGCATCACGCCGCGAAGCATTCCGCATCGCCCACGACGTCAGCAGTTACAGCTTCGCCGCGCCTGGCCAAGCGCGGGCTGCCGCTGATGCAGGGCCGCAACGCCGCGCTGCTCACCCTGTCCTACCTCGGCGCGGAGCGGTCGATGCCGAACTACAACGTGATGGGGCTGGCCAAGGCCAGCCTGGAGGCGAACGTGCGCTACATGGCGCTTCAGCCTGGGCCCGAAGGGCATCCGCGTCAACGCGATCTCCGCCGGGCCGATCAAGACGCTGGCCGCCGCCGGCATCGGCAGTTTCGGCAAGATTCTCGCCTACAACGAGAAAACACGCGCCGCTGCGGCGCAACGTCACCACCGAGGAGGTGGGCAACGCGGCGGCGTTCCTGTGCAGCGATCTGGCCAGCGGCATCACCGGCGAGATCGCTGTACGTCGACGCCGGCTTCAACACCGTTGCGTTCGCCATCGTCGAGTACGCGAGTCAGCGTTGAAGCACCGGCCGGTTGACTTAGCTCGGCTCTTGTCGAGCTTCTTCTCGTCGATCTTGACGTCGGCCTTCTGCTTCAGGCTCGAACATTCGCGCGCCAGTCGCTTCCTGCCCCGCCATCGGGTCCAGCTGCTGTGGCCAGAGCCTTGCGCTGCTCGCGGATCGACGCTGTCGCCGTCGATCACCTTGCTGATCCGGTAGAGCACGAAGCGCCCGCCCGGCGCCTCCGACGCCGGCATACGCGGGCAGCTTCGATGCGTCGGCGCGAAACACGGCCTGCGCCGCCTCCGGGTGCAGCCCCTCGCGCCTCTCGCGCGAGACCGTCTGCGGCGCTGACCACGTGCACGGCCGGCGTCTCGCCCTTGCGCAGCTTGCCGAGCAGGGCCTCTCCGTCCTGCTTGCGCCAGCTCGGCCGCCTTCTGCTGCGTCAGGGCCTGACGATCTGCCGCCTGCACTTCCTCCAGCGGCGCGCTGCTTCGGCCGGCTCGTGCTCGATCACGCGGGCGGCGATCAGCATGTTCGGGCGCGACCTCCACCGCCTCCGTGTTCTGCTTGCTCTTGAGGACGTTGTCCGGAGAACAGCCGCGCGCAGGAACTTCTCGTTGTTCAGCAGCGCGGCGGCTCGCCGCCCTGGCGCGTCGACCCAGCCGCTCGTCTGCTGTCTGCAGCTTGAACTTGTCGATCACCGGCTTGCAGGATGTCCGGCTGATCGTAGACCAGGTTGCTGAACTCGTCGGCGTCCTGCGCAAAGGCGCGGCCGGCCTTGGATCTTGCGTGAGCTCGTCCTCGAGCTTGCCCTTGACCGCTTCGAAGCTCGGGCGCCTCGCGTCGGCTTGATCTCGTCGAGCTTGATCACGTGATAGCCGAACTGCGTTTCGACCGGCCCGGCGATCTCGCCGACCTTCAGGCCGAACACCGCATCGTCGAACGGCTTGACCATCTTGCCGCGAGCGAAGAAGCCGAGGTCGCCGCCCTCGGCGCGCCGAACCGGGATCTTCCGAATTCTTCTTCGCGAGCTCGGCAAAGCTCTTGGGAGACTTTCTTCGCTTCCGCCAGCAGCGCCTCGGCCTTTCGCTTGGCCTTGGCTTTCTGCTCCGGCGTCGCGCTGGCCGGCGACCGCGATCAGGATATGACTGGCGCGGCGCTCCTCCGGCTTGCCGCAGCTGCTCGGCGCGATCTGAGTAGTACTCCTGCAGCTTCCTTCGGCGTCACCGTGACGCGGCTTTGCAATCGCCTCGAGGGACAGAGATCGCACATATTCCAGCTTGACCTTCTCGGGCAGCTCGAACTCTGCCTTGTGCGCTTCGTAGTAGGCCTGCGCCTCTTCCGGCGTAGACCTTGACCTTGGCGGCGAACTGGGACGGATCCAGCACGTACTGGCTGACCTCGCGCTTCTGCTGGCGCAGGCGGTAGAGGCGGTCGACCACGGTGTTGGGCATGAACGCGGTCCCGGCGAAGGCTGCGCTGCGTGCGGCTGACGATGAGATCTCTTGCGCAGGTCGGCCTCGAACGCCGCCTTCGCTCATCTCCCTGCGCCCGCAGCAGTTCACTTGTAGCGCTGCGCGGAGAACTTGCCGTTGCCGTCCTTGAAGGCAGGGATGTCGCCGATCACCGACTGCAGCTCCGCGTTGCGGCACGGTCATCCCCGACTTCAGCGCCGCGCCGTACAGCGACGCGCTCGTCGATTAGCTGGTTCGAGGACGGCGCGGCGTACCTGCGGGACTGTCCAGCATCGACTGGTCCGACCTTGCCGCCCATCATCTGGCGCAGCTGCTCCTGGCGCTGGCGCAGCGCCTGGCCGAACTCCTGCTGGCTGATGCGCGTGCCCGCGACGCGGGCGACCTGATCGGCGCGGATCCGTGCCGCGGAAGTAGAAGTCGACCCCGAACAGAGCGAACGGCGGAACGATCAGGACCGCCAGAATGATCTGGAGCAGTCGCTTGTGTCGTTGTATGAACTCGAACATAGCTCACGTGTGGCATGCCAAAAGCGCCTGGCAGCGGCCAGGCAGACAAAAAAAGGCGAACCTAGGTTCGCCTTTGCGGAATCTGGCGGAGTGGACGGGACTCGAACCCGCGACCCCCGGCGTGACAGGCCGGTATTCTAACCAACTGAACTACCACTCCTCGCAACTGCGAGCCCGCCTACCACCGGCGCAGTTGCAGCCGTCCGCCTGCAGTCCTGTTGGTGGGTGCTGACGGGTTCGAACCGCCGACATTCGCCTTGTAAGGGCGACGCTCTACCAACTGAGCTAAGCACCCTCTGACCGCCGGACTGCTCGCGCGCTCCGCGCTCATCAGCCTGCCGGCCGCTATGCGGCGCCCGCACGCCGGCTGCACTCGGCTTGCTAGCCCCCAGCGCGCTGGCCTCGAGGCAGCCGCTGCCGGCAAAGCCCGTTAGTTTACCGAATCCTTGAGCGCTTTTCCAGCGACGGAACTTGGGAACCTTCGCCGCCTTGATCTTGATCGCTGCCCCGGTGCGCGGGTTGCGTCCGCTGCGCGCGGCACGCTTGCCGACGTAGAAGGTGCCAAAGCCGACCAGCGTCACCAACTGTCCTTTCTTGAGCGAAGCCTTGATCGCCGCCACCGCGCCGTCCAGCGCGCGGCCCGCAGCCGCCTTGGAAATGTCGGCCGACTTGGCGATCGCATCGATGAGTTCCTGCTTGTTCACGTCCATCCCCTTATCGTCGTTGAGTTGGTTGAGTTGCTCGACGACACAACGCTGCTGCCGTTTGAATCGCAGGCCTACCCTGAAGACTCGACCCGTCCCGCAGCTTGCCGACAGCGGCTGCCAGCTAAGCGCTGAATCAGCGGCGGGGACATGTATCGCGGATCCGATGACGAGACGCGACCCTGCTCAAGCTTTATAGCAAGCGCAAAAAGCCCGTGTCAAGCGCTTTCGCAGCGCCGAGGCCGTGAGGGATGCGGGGAAGTACTACGTTGACATGCAACTAGCGGCGTAGTCGAGGTGACTACGCCGCAGTGCAATAACTGCCGGACCGACGTCGACGTCAGTGCTTGACGGCGATGGCCGCCTCCTGCGTCTCCACCGGTGGCAGAGCAACCGCCTCGCGGCTTGGCCGGAAGCGGCTCCGGCTGCCGCTCCAGCGACAACTCCAGCACCTGGTCGATCCACTTGACCGGATGGATGTCGAGACGGTTCTTGATGTTGTCGGGAATCTCCGGCAGATCCTTCACGTTCTCTTCCGGAATCAACACCGTCTTGATGCCGCCGCGATGCGCCGCCAGCAGCTTCTCCTTCAGGCCGCCGATCGGCAGCACTTCGCCGCGCAGCGTGATCTCGCCGGTCATCGCCACATCTGCGCGCACCGGGATGCCGGTCAGCACCGACACCATCGCGGTGCAGATGCCGATGCCCGCGCTCGGCCCATCCTTCGGCGTCGCGCCTTCCGGCAGGTGGATGTGGATGTCGTTCTTCTGATAGAACTCCTCCGGAATGCCGAGCTTCTGCGAGCGGCTGCGCACCACCGTGAGCGCGGCCTGGATGGACTCCTGCATGACCTCGCCCAGCTTGCCGGTGGTGACCATCTTGCCCTTGCCCGGCATCGACCGCGCCTTCGATGGTGAGCAGCTCGCCGCCCACCTCGGTCCACGCCAGGCCGGTAACCTGCCCGACCTGGTTGTTCTTCTCCGCGATGCCGAAGCTGTAACGCCGCACGCCGAGGTAATTCGACAGGTTCTTCGCGCTGACGGACGATCTTCGCATCGCGCTTCTTGCAGCACGCAGCGCCTTCACCACCTTGCGGCAGATCTTCGAGATCTCGCGCTCGAGCGCGCGCACGCCGGCTTCCCGCGTGTAGTAGCGGACGATGTCGCGAATCGCGCTCTCCGAGACGTTGATCTCCTCGGGCTTCAAGCCGTGGTTCTTCATCTGCTTGGGCAGCAGGTAGCGCATGGCGATGTTGACCTTCTCGTCCTCGGTGTAGCCGGACAGGCGGATCACCTCCATGCGGTCGAGCAGCGGCGGCGGAATGTTCATGCGTGTTGGCAGTGGCCACGAACATCACGTCGGACAGGTCGTACTCGACTTCGACGTAGTGATCGACGAAGGAGTGGTTCTGCTCGGGATCGAGCACTTCCAGCAGCGCCGAGGACGGATCGCCGCGGAAGTCCATCCCCATCTTGTCCACTTCGTCGAGCAGGAACAGCGGATTGCGCACGCCGACCTTGGTCATGTTCTGCAGGATCTTGCCCGGCATCGAGCCGATGTAGGTGCGGCGATGGCCGCGGATCTCGGCCTCGTCGCGCACGCCGCCCAGCGACATGCGGACGAACTTGCGATTGGTAGCGCGCGCGATCGACTGGCCGAGCGAAGTCTTGCCCACGCCGGGCGGCCCGACCAGGCACAGGATCGGCGCCTTCACCTTGTCCACGCGCTGCTGCACCGCCAGGTACTCGACGATGCGCTCCTTCACCTTCTCCAGCCCGTAGTGGTCCTCTTCGAGGATGGTCTCGGCCTTGGACAGGTCCGTGCTGATCTTGCTCTTCTTCTTCCACGGCAGCCCGACCAGCGTCTCGATGTAGTTGCGCACGACCGTGGCTTCGGCCGACATCGGCGACATCAGCCGCAGCTTCTTCAGCTCGGCCTCGGCCTTCTGCCGGGCTTCCTTGGGCATGTGCGCGGACTTGATGCGCTTTTCCATCTCGTCGAGGTCGGCGCCCTCTTCCATATCGCCCAGCTCTTTCTGGATCGCCTTGACCTGCTCGTTCAGGTAGTACTCGCGCTGGCTCTTCTCCATCTGCTTCTTGACGCGACCGCGGATGCGCTTCTCGACCTGCAGGATGTCGAGCTCGGTCTCCATCAGCGCCAGCAGGTGCTCGAGGCGCTCTGCGCACGTCGAACATCTCCAGCACCTCCTGCTTCTGCTCGAGCTTGAGCGGCAGGTGCGCGGCGATCGTGTCGGCCAGCCGGCCGGGCTCGTCGATGCCCGCCAGCGACGTGAGGATCTCGGGCGGGATCTTCTTGTTCAGCTTCACGTACTGGTCGAACTGCGAGATCATCGCGCGGCGCATGGCCTCGAGCTCGGTGCGTGTCCTCGGCCTCGGGCGGGACCGGGCGCGCCTCCGCGGTGTAGTGCGTCTTGAGGTCGGCGATCGCGTCGATGCGCGCACGCTGGACGCCTCTCGACCAGCACCTTCACCGTGCCGTCCGGCAGCTTCAGCATCTGCAGGATGTTCGCGACGGTGCCGGTGCCGTACATGTCCTCCGCCGACGGCTCGTCCTTGGCGGCCGATTTCTGGGCCACCAGCAGGATGCTCTTGCCCGGCCTCCATGGCCGTCTCCAGCGCCTTGATCGACTTCGGGCGCCCGACGAACAGCGGGATCACCATGTGCGGGAAGACCACCACGTCACGCAGTGGAAGCAGCGGGAGAGTCAGTGTGTCGGCCCCGGATTCGGTGTCAGTCATGTTGTTCACCTGAGAAGTTAGCACGCAACAGATCACTTAGGTGGGGCAACCGCAGGCGTATTGCAAGCCGCGGCGGAAGTCCCTGATATGTCACGCGTTCCCAGCCGGCCGCGCCCGCGGCGAGCACAGGAAGGCGTCGATTTACTGCGCCGAACCAGCCACCTTGGGCTGGTCCGAGTAGATCAGAAGAGGCTTGACGTCGCCGGTGATCGTGCCTTCGTCGATCACCGCCTTCCGCACGTTGTTGAGCGAGGGCAGGTCGAACATGGTGTCCAGCAGAGCCTGCTCCAGGATAGAGCGCAGCCCGCGGGCGCCGGTCCTGCGCGCCAGAGCCTTGGTGGCGACCGCCTTGCAGCGCGTCCGGCCTGCACTTCCAGCTCCACACCCTCCATGGAAAACATCTTCTGGTACTGCTTGAGCAGCGCGTTCTTGGGCTCGGTAAGGATTTGGATCAGCGCCGCCTCGTCGAGTTCATCCAGCGTCGCCACCACCGGCAGGCGGCCGACGAACTCGGGAATCAGCCCGTACTTGATCAAGTCCTCCGGCTCCACTTCTTTTAGCACGAGCCCGATGTCCTTGCGGTTGTCCTTGCTGCGCACTTCGGCGCCGAAACCGATGCCGCCCTTCTCCGAGCGCGCACGGATGATCTTGTCCAGCCCGTCGAACGCGCCGCCGCACACGAACAGGATATTCGTCGTATCGACCTGCACGAACTCCTGGTTCGGGTGCTTGCGCCCGCCCTGGGGCGGCACCGAGGCCACGGTGCCTTCGATCAGCTTGAGCAGCGCCTGCTGCACGCCCTCGCCGGACACGTCGCGCGTGATCGACGGGTTGTCCGACTTGCGCGAGATCTTGTCGATCTCGTCGATGTACACGATCCCGCGCTGCGCCTTCTCGACGTCGTAGTCGCACTTCTGCAGCAGCTTCTGGATGATGTTCTCGACGTCCTCGCCGACGTAACCTGCTTCGGTCAGCGTGGTGGCGTCGGCCATCACGAACGGCACGTTCAGCAGTCGCGCCAGGGTCTGCGCCAGCAGCGTCTTGCCGCGAGCCGGTCGGCCCGATCAGCAGGATGTTGCTCTTGGCGAGCTCGATATCGTCCTTCTTGCCCAGGTTCTTGAGCCGCTTGTAGTGGTTGTATACCGCCACCGACAGGATCTTCTTGGCCTGCTCCTGGCCGATCACATACTGGTCGAGGATGGAGCGGATCTCGTGCGGCACCGGCAGATCGGACTTGGCGCCGCGCGCGCCCTGCTCGCCCTGGCTCTCCTCGCGGATGATGTCGTTGCACAGCTCGATGCACTCGTCGCAGATGAACACCGACGGGCCGGCGATCAGCTTGCGCACCTCGTGCTGGCTCTTGCCGCAGAAGGAGCAGTACAGCAGTTTCTCGGAACCAGGCTTCTCGGACATGTCTTAGAGGACTGGGGCTGGGGATAAGTCTGGGGTCCAGGGCGCGCTGCAGTCATGAATGTCATGTCGAGCGCAGCAATTCAAGCCGCAGCCGCAGCCTCGGCGCGGCTGACCAACACCTTGTCCACCAACCCGTACTTCGTGGCCTCTTCGGCGCCGAAGAAGTTGTCCCGCTCGGTGTCGCGCTCGATCGTCTTGATGTCCTGACCGGTATGCTTGCGCCAGAATCTCGTTCAGCCGCTGGCGCAGGTACAGGATCTCCTTGGCGTGGATCTCGATGTCGGTGGCCTGACCCTGGAACCCGCCCATCGGCTGGTGGATCATCACACGCGAGTTGGGCAGGGCAGAAGCGCTTGCCCTTGGCGCCAGCCGCCAGCAGCAGCGCGCCCATGCTCGCCGCCTGCCCAACGCACAGCGTGCTGACGTCGGGCTTGACGAACTGCATGGTGTCGTAGATCGCCAGGCCGGCCGACACCGAGCCGCCGGGCGAGTTGATGTAGAAGGAGATGTCCTTCTCCGGATTCTCCGACTCCAGGAACAGCAGCTGCGCGACGATCAGGTTGGCCGACATCTCGTTCACCGCGCCCACCAGGAACACCACGCGCTCCTTGAGCAGGCGCGAGTAGATGTCGTAGGCGCGCTCGCCCCGGCCGCTCTGCTCGATCACCATCGGGATCAAGCCCAAACCACGCGGCTCGATGTCGCTGCGCTGCGAATTCGCGCGATTCGAATCCCCGCGATCGAATTCCTTACCTTCCCACCTCATATCGAGTTACTCATCAGCTTGGCTTCGCGTTACCCATCAGTTCGTCAAAATCGGCAGCCTTGTCCTCGGTCTTGACCCGCGACAACACCCACTGAACCACATTGTCCTCCAGCACCAGCGACTCCACCTCGCGCAGCCGCTCGGGTGACTGGTAGTACCAGCGCACCACCTCCTCCGGCCGTTCGTAGCTCTGCGGCGTAGTCCTGGACCACCGACCTTGATCTGATCCGGCTTGGCTTGCAGGCTGTTCTGCCTGACCACTTCCGCTACGATCAAACCGAGCGTCACGCGCCTGCGCGCTTCCGGCTCGAATGCTTCGCGCGGCATCGGGATGCTCTTCCGCTTTCACACCGCGTCCCGCCAGATCCTGCCGCATGCCCGCCATCAAGCCGCTCGATCTCCATCTCCAGCAGCGACTTCGGCGACTTCGAGGCGAGGCGCTGTCGAGCAGCGTCTTCATCACCTGGTCCTTGACGCCGCGCCTGCACTCGCCGCCGCACTTCTCGTTCCAGGTTGGCCCGAATGTCGACACGCATCTTTGACAAATCGCCATCCTGGATGCCGAGCTGCCGGGCGAACTCCGCGTTCACCTCGGGCAGAACCGCCTGCTCCACCCGCTTGACGGTAACCTCGAACTGCGCCGTCTTCCCGGCCAACTCCTTGCCATGATAGTCCTCCGGGAAAGTCAGTTCAAATGCGCGGCTCTCGCCCGGCCTTCAGACCCACCACTTGCTGCTCGAAATCCGCCAGCAATCGCCCTTCGCCCAGCACGGTCATATGGTCGGTGCCGCTGCCGCCTTCGAACTCCTTGCCCTCCTGCGTGCCACGGTAGTCGATCGTGATGCGGTCGCCGTTTTGCCGCGCCGCGGTCGACCACCTCGTATCGCACCCGCTGCTTGCGCAGGATCTCGATGGTCTTGTCGACCTCGGCGTCGCTCGGTACCACGGTAGGACGCTCGATCGTCACGTTCTCCGAGCGCACCGAGCTGGATCTCGGGATAGATCTCGAAGGTCGCGCTGAACTCGAAGTTTTCGCTCGCCTCGGTGGACTTGGCCTCGAAGCGCGGGTAGCCGGCTACGCGCAGGTTCTGCTGCCGGACTGCCTCGCCGAAAGTCTTCTGCAGAGCATCGCCGAGCACCTCCTGGCGCACCTGGCCGCCGTACTGCTGCTGCACCAGACGAAACGGCACTTTGCCGGGCCGGAAGCCGTGCATGCGCACGTCGCGCGCGATGCGCTTGAGGCGATTCTGGATCTCGCTGTCGATTTCCTGCGCCGGGAGCGAAACGTTGAGCCGCCGCTCCAGCGTGCTGACTTTTTCTATGGTCGCTTGCATGTCCTCACATCCTCAATTCGCTGCCCAATGCTGCACCTGGGAGAAACCTCGCGGGGTCTATCTTGCTGCGCCGGCCGCGACGCCGGATCCTGCACGCAAGCGGGAAGCATCTCGCGGACGAAATCTCAAGGAACGCCGGCCCCAGATCATCCGGGGAACTGCGTGGCGGTGGTTCGCGCCGGCCAGGGCTTCTGGTGCGAAATCCCGTATCTGGCGTCAGAATCATGGTCTGGTGCGAAAGGAGAGACTCGAACTCTCACGCCTTTCGGCGCCAGAACCTAAATCTGGTGCGTCTACCAGTTCCGCCACTTTCGCAATCTTCGCATTTTATAATAAGCGCGCGCTCCCCGCTCCACCCGACGGAGCCTGCTCACGGCACCGCCAATCTATAGTAAGCTATTGATAAAGCATCACACTCCAGAGAATGACGGGCTCCCGGCGAGCAACCACTACGAGAACTTTCCGGTTGCATCCTGGTTGCTTCCCGCCGCTCTCCGGGGACCGGTACGATTGATTTACGCGTTCGCCCGGCAGGCTGACGACTTCGCGGACGAGGGAGACGAGACTCCGGAGAGTGCGGCTTGAGCAGCCTGGCAGCGTTCGGGCGCGAGCTGGATGTCATCGAGCGCGGGGCGCAGTCGGCTTCGCTGCCCTGTTCCAGCGCCTGGGCCCGATGATCCGCCAACACGACCTTCCGATCCAGTTGTTCCGCGACCTGCTCTCGGCGTTCGCGCAGGACGTGACGAAGACACGCTACGACGACTTCGGCGAGGTGATGAACTACTGCCGCCGGTCGGCCAATCCGGTGGGCCGGCTGCTGCTGCACCTGTTCGGCGAGACCGACCCGCGCAGCCTCGCCTACTCCGACGGTATCTGCTCGGCGCTGCAACTGATCAACTTTCTGCAGGATGTCGCGATCGACTATGCCAAGGACGCATCTATCTTCCGGCTGGACGAGATGCAGCGCTTCGGCATCGCCGAGGCGCAGATTCGCGCAGCGGCGACACGGCCGGACGCTGGCGGCCGTTCATGCGCTTCCAGATCGAGCGGCGCGCGCAGGATTCTGCAGGCGGGCGCCCCGCTCGGCCGGGTGCTCAAGGGGCGCGTGGGGCTGGAGCTGCGGATGATCGTGCTGGGAGGAGAGCGCATTCTCGAACAAACTGCACGCCGCTGACGGCGATGTCTTTCGCCAGCGTCCCGTTCTACGCAAGCTCGACTGGGCCTACATGTTCGCGCGCGCCGTGCTGAGACGATGACGGATGCATCGAAGCGTCGCCGCTGCTACCGCAGCGTAGCGGTGCGAACGCACGCGCGAGCTGACTGGCTGGGTGTGCGTGCGACCCCGACGTGATCCGGGCCCCGGCGATGACGCCCGACGAGTACTGCCGGCAGCGGGCTGCGGCGAGCGGCTCGAGCTTCTACTACAGCTTCCTGTTCCTCCCGCCGGACCAGCGCCGCGCGATCACCGCTCTGTACGCCTACTGCCGAGAAGTGGACGACACGGTGGACGAAGCCACCGATCCAGGTGTGGCACGCGCCAAGCTCGACTGGTGGCGCGGCGAGGTGCGTGCCGCCTTCGACGGCGTCCCGCAGCATCCCGTCGCGCGCGCGCTCGCGCCGGTGGTGCGCGCACTATCATCTGCCTCAGTCCAGACTGCTGCGGAGATTGTCGACGGCATGCAGATGGACCTCGACTACAACCGCTATCCCGACTTTGCCACTCTGGAGGTCTACTGCCATCGGGTCGCGGGCGTGGTCGGGCTGCTGTCGGCCGGGATCTTTGGCTACACCGAGCCCGCCACCCTCGACTACGCGCGCACGCTGGGTCTCGCCCTGCAGCTGACCAACATCATCCGCGACGTGGGCGAGGATGTGCGTCGCAACCGCGTTTACCTGCCGCTCGACGAGTTGTCGCGCTTCGGTCTGTCGGCCGAGGATCTGATCGAGCAGCGCGAGGACGAACGCTTCGAACAGCTCATGGCGTTCCAGATCGAGCGTGCGCGCGGCTACTACGACCGCGCCCTGGCCCTGTTGCCGCGGGACGATCGCCGCGTCTCAGCGAGCCGGCCTGGTCATGGCCGCCATCTATCGAACACTGCTGGAGGAGATCGCCTCCTTGCGCGGCCGCACCCTCACGCAGCGCGTCGCGCTGACGCCGATGCGCAAGCTCTGGATCGCGTGGAAGACGTGGGTCACGGCGTGAAAGACGCGAGGGTGAAGGGTGAAGGGCAAGAGCGCCGGGTCGCTGTGCTCGGCGGCGGTTGGGCTGGCATGGCAGCAGCGGTCGAACTGGCCGAGACGCGGCGTGCCGGTCACCGTGTTCGAGGCTGCGCGGACTCTCGGAGGGCGCGCCCGCCGGGTCGAGGTCAACGGCGTGGCGCTCGACAACGGGCTGCATATTCTGATCGGCGCCTATCGAGAAGCGCTGCGGCTCATCGCGCAAGTGTCGGGCAGGCGCGGAAACGGGTCTGCTGCGCCAGCCGCTCGACCTGCACGTCCTCGGCCGGTTTCGCCTGCACGCATCGCCTCTGCCTGCTCCATTCCATCTGGCGACAGCGCTGCTTTGGGCGCAGGGGCTGGGCCTAGGCGAGCGATTGCGCGCTGCGCGCTTCATGACTCAACTGCGCAGGACCCGCTTCAGGCTCGATCGAAGACACGACCGTGACTGCGCTGCTGCAGCGCTTCCGCCAGAGCCCAGCAGCGCGACACCATCTGTGGGACTCGCTGTGCACGTCGGCGCTGAACACCCCGCCCGAGCGCGCATCGGCCCAGGTGTTTCTGAACGTGCTGCGCGACAGCCTTGACGGAAACCGCGAGGACAGCGAGCTGCTGCTGCCGGTGGTGGACCTCTCCGCCCTGTTTCCGGAACCGGCGGCGCGCTACGTCGAGGAGCGCGGCGGTGAAGTGTTGACTGGCACACCCGTCGCATCGATCGAGGCCGATGGTGCTCGCCTGCAGGTGCACACCTCGACCGGACTCCAGCGCTTCAGCCACGCGATCTGCGCCCTGCCCCCGTATCGCGTGCCGGAGACGCTCGCCGGACTGCCGGCCCTCGAAGGCGCGCTGCGCGATATCGGCGAGCTCGGCTACGAACCCATCTATTCGGTCTCACCTCCAGTATGCCGGCGCGCTGAGCCTGCCACAGCCGATGTTCGGTCTCGACGGCGGGCTGGCGCAATGGATCTTCGATCGCGGTGCGCTGTGCGGCCAGCAGGGCCTGGTCGGCGTCGTGATCAGCGCCTCGGGGCGACACCAGGAACTGGATCAGGAGCTGCTCGCCGCCACGGTTCACCGCGAGCTGCTGGCGCACTTCCCGCGGCTGGGCAACCCGCTCTGGAGCCAGGTCATCGCCGAAAAGCGCGCCACGTTCTCGTGCGTGGTCGGGGTCAAGCGCCCGGCTCAGCGCACCGCCCTGCCGAATGTTTACCTGGCCGGCGACTACACCGCCAGCGAGTATCCGGCGACGCTCGAGTCCGCGGTTCGCAGCGGCGTTGCCTGCGCGCGCATGCTTCTCGACTCCTGACAACCGCTCCAATGATCGATCTCAAGCGCTACCAGCCAAGACCGGATTTGCTGAAAGACCGCGTAATCCTGGTGACCGGAGCCGGCCAGGGGATCGGCCGCGTGGCGGCGCTGACCTTTGCGCAGCACGGCGCGACGGTGATCCTGCACGGACGCGACGTGGCCAAGCTCGAATCGGTCTACGACGAGCTGGAAGCCGCTGGCGCAGCGCAGCCGACGATCCTGCCGCTGGACTCTGTCGACGGCGCGCGATCGCGACTTCGAGAATATGGCGCTGGCAATCGAATCGCAGCTCAAGCGCCTCGACGGCATCCTTGCACAATGCGTCGCACTTCACGCATCTGGGCCCGCTGGACGATCAGAAGCTGGAGGAGTGGCTGCAGCTGCTGCGCGTGAATGTGGCGGCGCCCTTCGCGCCTGACGCGCGCCTGCACCTTACCTGCTGCGCGCCGCACCCGACGCCTCGGTAATCCTCACCTCGGAGACGCACGCGCTGCGAACCGCAGCGCCTACTGGGGCGGGTTCGCGGTGTCGAAGAGCGCATTGCCGGCGCTGGCGAAAATTCAGGCGCAGGAGTGGGAGCGCTTCCCGAACTTGCGCATCAACGTGATCGTGCCGGGCAAGGTCGACTCGCCCCAGCGCCGGCGCACGCACCCGGGCGAATCGCCCGACAGCCGCGCGCAGCCCGAGGCCTTGATGCCCGCTTACCTGTACCTGGCCGGACCCGACAGCCGACGGCGTCAGCGGTCAAACGCTCTACTGTTGAAGCTGCTGCGCGGAACCAGTCCGGCAACGGCCTGGCCTTGCCGTCCTTCAGATCGATCCAGACCAGCAGCGCCTCAGCCGTAGCGTAGACGCGAGCGGGGTCGGCCTCGTCGCTGATGCTGCTGGTCAGAGCGAAGCTGCTGCTGCGCGGATTGCCTGCGTGCAGGGAGATCAGCAGGGTCGCCGGGTAGACGACAGGTATGCGGAAGCGGCAAGTCACGCTGCCCAGGATCGGGCCTTCCCGTTGTTGCCGATAGTCGATGCCCAGCGCTTCGAACCAGGAAATGCGCGCCTGCTCCAGGCAGCGGAAGTAGACCGTGTTGTTCATGTGACCGAGCGCATCCATGTCGCCCAGCGCATCTGCATGCGCTCCACGTGCACCAGCGCGCCCGGCTGTACTGCATCGCTCGCATCTCTCCTCGCTGTGGAACCGTTTATCATTCGCCATGTCCGATCCGTCGTGATTCTAACAGGGGCCCGCTTCTGCCCGCAGGCTGTGCAGTCATGCACGTGGCTGACGGCGAGTCCCTTGGGAGTGAACGTTGGCTGAACGCGAGTCCATGGAGTACGACGTGGTGGTGGTGGGCGCCGGGCCGTCCGGCCTGTCCGCCGCCATCCGCCTCGAAGCAGCTCGCCGCCGAACACGACCACGAGGTCTCCGTCTGCGTGCTGGAGAAGGGCTCCGAGGTCGGCGCGCATATCCTGTCCGGTGCGGTGCTGGAACCGCGCGCGCTGAACGAGCTGTTCCCCGACTGGCAAGCGCGCAACGCGCCGCTGAACACGCCGGCGCAGCGAGGATCGCTTCCTGTACCTCACCGCGGCGAAGTCCTGGCGGCTGCCCACGCCGCCGCAGATGCACAATCACGGCAACTACATCATCAGCCTGGGCAACCTGTGCCGCTGGCTGGGCCAGCAGGCCGAGGCGCTGGGGTGGAGATCTATCCCGGCTTCGCTGCCGCCGAAGTGCTGTATCGCGAAGACGGCAGCGTGAAGGGCGTGGCAACCGGCGATCTCGGCATCGGCCGCGACGGCAAGCCCACCGAACGCCACCAGGCCGGCATGGAGCTGCACGCGCAAGCAGACCGTCTTCGCCGAAGGCTGCCGCGGCTCGCTCACCAAAGTGCTTGTTCGAGCGCTTCCGCCTGCGCGAAGGCGTCGATCCGCAGACCTACGGCATCGGGATCAAGGAGCTGTGGGAGGTCCAGCCGTCGAAGCACCAGCGCCGGGCTCGTCGTGCACACCGTGGGCTGGCCGCTGGAGTCGGAGCACCTACGGCGGGTCGTTCCTCTATCACCTGGAGAACAACCAGGTCGCGGTCGGGCTTCGTGGTCGGGCTCGACTACAGCAATCCGTTCCTGTCTCCGTTCGAGGAGTTCCAGCGCTTCAAGACCCATCCCGCGATCCGCCCGACCTTCGAAGGCGGGCGGCGCATCTCCTACGGCGCGCGAGCGATTATCGGAAGGCGGCTTCCAGTCGATCCCCAAGCTCACGTTTCCGGGCGGCCTGCTGGTCGGGCGACACCGCCGGGCTTCCTCAACGTGCCGAAGATCAAGGGCAGCCACACCGCCATGAAGTCCGGCATGACCGCGGCGGAAGCGGTGTTCGAGCACCTGCGCACCGGCGGCGGGAGCCGAGGTGGCGGGCTATCCCGAGCGGCTGCGACCATAGCTGGCTGTGGGATGAGCTGTACCGCGTGCGCAATATCCGCCCGTCCTTCCGCTTCGGCCTGTACGGCGGGATCGGCTACTCGGCGCTCGACACCTACGTGCTGCGCGGCCGGGCGCCCGTGGACGTTGCACAACCACGCCGACCATACCAGCGCTCAAGGCGGCGGCCGAGTGCACGCCGATCGCCTATCCGAAGCCGGACGGCAGCGTCAGCTTCGACCGCCTGTCCTCGGTGTTCATATCCAACACCAACCACGAGGAGGACCAGCTGCCGCACCTGCAGCTCAAGGATCGCTGCGGTTCCGATCAACGTGAACCTGGAGCTGTACGATGCGCCGGAGCAGCGCTATTGCCCGGCCGGCGTCTACGAAATCGTGCGCGAAGCCAACGGCAGCAATCCGCGCCTGCAGATCAACGCGCAGAACTGCGTGCACTGCAAGACCTGCGACATCAAGGACCCGACGCAGAACATCAACTGGGTCGTGCCCGAAGGCGGCGGCGGGCCCGAACTATCCCAACATGTAGGTTGTCTCACGCAGGCTTTGACACCATAACTCCTGCTATCTACGCCGCAATGCGCCTGCTCCCTGGCTCGGACTGCAGGCCTGCGTCTGCGTCCTGCTAACCTACCCCCGGCTACCGCCATGACCTCGCGCTTCGTCCGCCGCGGCACTTACGCCGCGCGCCTCGCCCTACTCTGTCTGCTGGCACTGCTGGCTGCGCTGCCGGCCTGGGCGCGGCAACTGCCCGACTCCAACACCTGGCCGCAAGAGCAAAGCGACCTCCCGCCCGACCCCGCCGTCGTCTGGGGCAAGCTGGACAACGGCATGCGCTATGTCCTGCTGCCCGAACGACACGCCGCAAGGGCGGATCAGCCTGCGGCTGCTGGTGGCAGCCGGCTCGCTGATGGAGACCGAAGACCAGCGCGGGCTCGCGCACTTCCTCGAGCACATGGCCTTCAAGGGCTCGCAGAACCTGCCGGCTGGCGATCTGGTGCAGTACCTGGAGCGGCTGGGGATGGCCTTCGGCGCGGATACCAACGCCCGCACCAGTTTCGAGAGCACCGTATTCCAGCTCGAGTTGCCTGCCAACGATCCCGAGTTGGTGGACAAGAGCCTGATCGGTGATGCGCGAAACCGCGGACCGGCTGCTGATCCTCGCCTCCGAGCTGGACAAGGAGCGCGGCGTGATCCTCAGCGAGAAGCGCCTGCGCGACGCTCCGGACTATCGGAGCTTCTACCGAAAACATCGAGTTCCTCGCTGCCCGGCACGCTGGTCCCGCAGCGCTCCCCGATCGGGGTGGCCTCCGTGATCGAAACCGCACCGCGCCAGCGTCTGGTCGACTTCTACCGCACCTGGTACCGGCCCGAACGCATCACGCTGGTCGTGGTGGGCGGCCATCGACCCGGGCAGTTTGCTGGTCACATCAAAGAGCATTTCGACTCGCTCCGCGCCGCCATGCCCGAGCCAGCCCAACCCCGAGCTCGGTACTATCGCCCGCCGTGGTCCCTCCGCGCACCTCCACAGCGATCCGGATGCGCAGACGCGTGTAAGCCTGGAGACCGTGGTAGACCTCGACCCGCACGCCGATACCCGGGCGAGCCGCGCGCAGGAAGCCAATCTGTATCTCGCCAACGCCGTGCTCGCGCCGGCTGGCGACCTTGACACTGAAGGGTGATGCCAGCTTCATCAGCGGCAGTGCCCAGACCATGGACCTGCTGCGCTTCGTCCGTATCGGTTCTGTAACGCTGCAGTGCAAGCCCGAGCAATGGAGCGCAGCGCTGGCCACCGCGGAGCAGGAGTTGCGCCGCGCGCTGACCTATGGCTTCACTCCCGCCGAGCTGGAGGAGCAGAAGAAGAACCTGCTGTCCTACCTCGAGCAGCAGGCGAAGTCCGCGTCGACCCGAGAGTCACCCGAGCTCGCCAACGATTTGGTAGAGCATCTGAGCAGCTTCAGCGTGTTCACGCATCCGGACTACGACCTCGCCGAGTTTGGGAAGATTCTGGGCGGGGTCACGGCGCAGAGCGCGCAACAGGCCTTGCGCGAACTGTGGAGCGCGCGGCGGCCCGCTCGCCTTCGTCTCGGGGCCGATCACACTCGAAGCAACCCGAGGGCGAAATCCTGCAGGTGCTGGCAGACAGCAGCTCGAAACCGGTGACGCCGCCGAAGGATGGCGATCTGCAGAAATTTGCCTATACCGATTTCGGCACGGCGACGCCGGTGGTCGAGAAGAAGATCGCGGCGCTGGATGTGACCCAGGTCCGTTTCGGCAACAATGTGCGCCTCAACCTCAAGCAGACCAAGTTCGACGCCAACTCCATCCTGGTTGCGATCCGCTTCGGTGGCGGGCGGCTGGATCTGCCGCGTGACAAGCCGGGCCTCAAATTGCTGGCGGACCAGACCTTCGTCAGCGGAGGACTGCAGCAGCACAACGTGGATGATCTCAGCCGGCTGACCGCCGGACGCAACGTCGGAGTGGACTTCACTGTCGAGGACGATGCCTTCGTGCTCACCGGGCGCACCGACACCGGCGGATCTCCTCCTGCAGCTGCAGATGATGGCCGCCTACATCACGGCCCCGGGCTATCGGCCCGAGGCGCTGGAGCGGTTCCACCAGGGGCTCGCGTCGCTGTATCTGAACCTGACGCGCACACCGGGCGGGGTGATGCAATCCCAGGTTTCCCGCTTCCTGCGCGACGGCGATCCGCGCTTCGGTGTTCCCGACCAGGACGACGCGGCCAAGCGCACGCTCGACGAGTTGAAAGCATGGCTGGCGGAGCCGCTCGCCGCCAGCTATATGGAGGTTTCGATCGTCGGCGACTTCGACCCGGAAGCGGCGTTGAAGGCAGTGAATTCGACCCTCGGGAGCCTGGCGCCGCGCGCTGCAGCCAAACCGGCGTATGCCGAACAGCGCAAGGTCCGCTTTCCGAGCGAGCGGAAGCTCAAGACGTTTACCTTCGATGCGCGTGACCCGAAGGCCTATGCGACGGTGTACTGGCCCACCACCGACTTCAGCCACACCAGCGACGTGCGGCGGCTGTTCGTGCTGGCCAAAGTGCTGGAGGGCCGCATCCTCGAGCGCATCCGCATACAAGAGGGACTGTCCTACACCGCCCAGGGCGGGAATTCGCCCAGTACCGCCTTCCCCCAGGTATGGACTGCTGTACGCTCTGGTCGACGCGCCTCCGGACAAAGCTCAGATGCTGGCGCTGGAAATACGCGATATCGCCGGTGGGATCGCGCGCGAGGGCGTCACCAAGGACGAACTGGAGCGGGCGCGCAACCCGCTGGTGAACGAGCTGAAGAAGATGCTGAACGACAACAATTACCTGATGTCGTCAATTGTCTCCGGATCGCAGGAGCAACCCGAGCGTGCTGATCCGCGCCACGACCAGCGTGCCGGAGTTGGAGTCGCTCACCATGACCGACCTCAACGCGGTCGCCCGCAGCTACCTGAAGTCCGAGGACGGTCTGCCGCTGGTGATCGTGCCGAAGCAGACCGTTGGCAAGCAATCGGGCGCGCAACCTGCGGCACGCGAACCTGCGCTCGAGCACTGAGTAGCCCCGATTCACCCCTCCTTCTCTCCCTCCTCCCCGACCACTCCGTGGTCACCCCTCCTCGGGCAGGAGGGGAAAGGGGGGTGGCGCGAAGGCGACGGGGTGGTTCGCGGGCGGAGTGGTTAGCTTCTTCGCGCGCGCTCACCCAGGGTTAGGGGCTTGCCCGCCGAGCCCCGGCTCAGCGCCTGTGAGAGTGAGCCGAGCATGTCCACGGGGAAGACAATGGTGTTGCTCTTGTCGCCGGCGATGATGGTCAGCGTCTGCAGGTAGCGCAGCTGCATCGCCTCCGGCTGGGCTGGCGAGCGTTTGCGCCGCCTGCAGCAGCTTCTGCGAGGCCTGCATCTCGCCCTCCGCGTGGATCACCTTGGCGCGCCGCTCGCGCTCGGCCTCGGCCTGGCGCGCGATCGCGCGCACCATGACCTCGTTGAGGTCGACGTCCTTGATCTCGACCGTTCGACACCTTGATGCCCCACGGCGTCGGTCTGCGCGTCGAGGCTGCGTCTGGATGTCGAGGTTGAGCTTCTCGCGCTCGGCCAGCATCTCGTCGAGCTCGTGCTTGCCCAGCACCGCGCGCAGCGTCGTCTGCGCGAGCTGGCTGGTCGCATCGAGGAAGTTCTCCACCTGGATGATCGCCTTCTGCGGGATCGACGACGCGGAAATAGACCACCGCGTTGACCTTCACCGAGACGTTGTCGCGCGAGATCACGTCCTGCGGCGGCACGTCCATGACCACGGTGCGCAGGTCCACTTCGCACCATCTGCTGGATCACCGGGATGATCACGATCGAGCCCCGGGCCCTTGACCTTCCAGAAGCGCCCGAGCTGGAACACCACGCCGCGCTCGTACTCGCGCAGCACGCGGATGGAATAGAACGCAGCCGCGCCGATGACGAGACAGATATCGACGATTCCGACTGAATTCCATGCCATGCTCGCTCTCCTGGTTACGTGTCGAATCCGGCACCACCTCGAGCACCAGGCCGTCGATGCGCCGTGACGCGCACGCGCTGTCCGCGCGTGCAGGTGCGCCTGGCTGCGCACTTTCCAGATCTCGCCGTGCACGCGCGCCCAGCCATTGCCGTCCGCGATGCTCGATGATCTCGCCCATGCGACCCGATCAGCTCCTCGCTGCCCGCTCACCACCGGCCGCCTGCGCGCCTTGCAGCGCCATTCCGATCACCACCAGGAAGAATGCCGCGCTCGTCACCGCGACCGCCGCGATCAGGCTCAGGGAATGGCGTAGCCGGGCACGTCGGTGTCGATCAGCATCACCGAGCCCAGCACGAAAGCGATCACCCCGCCGATGCCCAGCGCGCCGTAGGACGGTGACGAACAGCTCGCCCACCATGAAACCGATGCCGAGCGAGCATCAGCGCGAGGCCCGCATAGTTCACCGGCAGCAGCTGGAACGCGTACAGCGGCGACCAGCAGGCAGATCGCCGCCCACCACGCCCGGCAGCACCAGCCCCGGGTTGTAGAACTCGAACAGCAGCCCGTAGATGCCGAGCAGCATGAGGATGTAGGCGATGCTCGGGTCGGTGATGACCGCCAGCAGCGCGGCTGCGCCAGTCCGCGCTCGATCCGCACCAGCGCTGCGCCGTCGGTCTCCAGCGATCCGCTTCTGCCCCTGGATGTCGAGTGCCTTCGCCGTTTACTTTCTTGAGCAGGTCGGCAAGATCCGAGGCGATCGATCGGCCACCTTGATCTTCACCGCTTCCTCGGCGGGCAGGCTCACCGCCTCGCGCACCGCTCTCTCCGCCCACTCGGCGTTGCGCCCGCGCAGCTGCGCCAGGCCGCGGATATAGGCGGAGGCGTCGTGCACCGCCTTGCGGCCCATCGTATCGCCCGGCTCCGGAGCCGGTTTGTCCTTGGCTTTCTTGTCGCTCTTCTTGTCCTGTTTGCCGTCCTTCGCTTTGCTGTCCGGGTCGCGCTTGGACGGCTCGCCCGGGCCGCCGATCTGCACCGGCGTTGCGGCGCCGAGATTAGTAGCGGGCGCCATGGCCGCGATGTGGCTGGCATAGAGGATGTAGGTCCCGGCGCTGGCTGCGCGCGCGCCGCTCGGGCGCGACATACACCGCCACCGGAACAGGCGAGGCGAGGATGTCCTTGATGATCGTCGCGCATGGATGTATCCAGCCCGCCGGGCGTGTCCACTCTGCAGCACTACCAACTGCGCGCCGTCCTGCACCGCGTGGTCGAGACCGCGATGAAAATAGTCGGCGGTCGCCGGACCGATCGCACCGTTCACCGTCAGCACCACTACCGGTGCCGGCGCCGCCGATGCGGTCAGCAGGAGCAGAGATGACAGCAGGGTGAATAGGAGGCGCATGGAGTCGGCCATCGAGGACCTACCGCCTCAATATAGACCGTTTCCGCCGCTCACGCCGGGCGAGGTCAATTCTCGGGGTCGATCAAGCACGCCCGGGTTCAGCATGCCGTTGGGATCGAGGCGCTTCTTGGCGGCGACGCAGCGCCTGGGCGAACAGATCGGGACGCTGGCGGTCGTACCAGCGGCGATGGTCGCGGCCCACCGCGTGATGATGAGTGATGGTACCGCCGAGGTTGTTGAGCACTCCCGAAGCGGCGGTCTTGATGGCCCAGCACTGCTCGACCAGCGCGCGCCTTGTCGCCGAGCGCGATGGAAGGAGAAATAGGGCGCTGGACCGTCGGGATAGACGTGGGTGAAGCGGCAGGTGACCACCCCCGGCCTGCCGGTGATCTCCCGCATCGCCGTTTCGCGTCGTGCGCCTTGACCTGCGCGTGGAAATCCGGGAAGCGCTCCCAGGTGATCGCGGTTTCGAAGGTCTCGGTGATGATGCCGCGCGGCGTCAGCACCTCGCGGTTGTAGGGCATGCGCAGGAACGCTGTCGCGCCACTGGCCCGGCCGCGCCCTGCGCGCTGGCGCCTTCGGCTTCGCAGCGCGCCGGTGTCGTACTCGCCGCCGTGAGCGCGCACGATCTCAATGCCCGCTGCATAGCGCATCCATCCATCGGGTCGGTCGGCAGACTCGAAGGCGAGGACCAGGATCGACTGCGTGCCGTCGCCCGCGCCGTTGACCAGCGCCTCGTCCGCGTCGAGCAGCCGGCAGTTGGCGGGATACAGATGCGCCTGCGCGATGCGCACGCACCGCTTCGGCCGCCGCGATAGAAGTCGCCGAAGCGCACGCGCTGGCGGCGCGCACGATGCACGGGCGCGGCGCGCAGCCGCATCCAGGCCTCGGTGATGATGCCGAGCGATGCCCTCCGAGCCGATGAACATGCCGATCCGGGCTCGGGCCCGGCGCCCGAGCCGGGCAGGCGGCAGCGACTCCGACCACGCCGGCCGGCGTGACCACGCGCAGCGACTTCGACGAAATCGTCGATGTGCGTGTAGAGCGTGGCGTAGTGGCCGCCGCGAGCGCGTCGCGATCCAGCCGCCCAGCGTCGAGAACTCGAACGACTGCGGGAAGTGGCGCAGCGTGAGGCCGCTGCGGCTTGCAGCTGGTCCTCGAGCGCCGGGCCGTAGCACGCCGCGCCTGGATGCGCGCCGCGCGCGAGACGTGCGGTCGATCTCGAGCACGCGGTCGAGCTGCTTGAGGTCGATGGTGACGAGCGCGGCGCGTCGCGTCGCGCGGGCGCCTCGACGCCGCCGACCACGCTGGAGCCGCCGCCCCAGGGGATCGACGGCGACGCCGCGCGCGTCGCACCAGTCGAGCAGTCGCGACGAGGTCGTCCTCGTCGCGCGGGAAGGCGACGACGTCGGGCGGATTGGCGAAGTCGCGCGCGAAGGCGCGCACGCTGTCGAAGAACGACTTGCCGTAGCTGTGCAGCAGCCGGTCGTAGTGGCTCGGTCGAGCACAACGTCGCGAGCTGGCGGGCGCCTTGACCCGTGGCGCGCGCAGCGCGATGTCTTCCCTCCCGCGGGCGGCGGCGTGACATCGAAGCCGGATACGCCGAAGCGCAACGCGTAGGCGGCCTCGAGGCGGGCGACCTCGTCGGTGGTCAGCCGTTCGGTTTCGTAACCCCAACCCCAGAACTTGAGTCGTCTGTCAGCCATGGCGCCTCATTCCTCCCGCACCCAGGTCTGCGAGCGGCCGAACAGCGAGAAGCCGATGTAGCCACGCACCTCCAGCTTCCTGCCGGCCGTCGATGAGCTTCATCTTGGCGCGGTAGATCTTGCCGTTCTTGGGATCGAGGATCTCGCCGCCGGCGTACTGGTCGCCGTCCTTCTTCAAACCCCACAGGAAGTTCATGCCGATGATCGGCTTGTCCTTGCGCTCACCCTCGCACGCTTTGCACAGATGCGCGGGATCGTCGTCGGGCTGATCGAAGATCTTCTCGACCCTTGCCCTTCGAACACGCCGTTGTTCTCGCTGACGCGCACGAGCGCTAGCGCCTCTTGCGCGGTAGCAGCAGTCGATCGACGTCCTCCACAGCCCGGCCGGCCAGAGCTGCTGTCGGCCGGCGCCGCGCTGTGCGACATGCCCAGCGGCGAGCAAGAAGCGTCAGCGCGCAGAAACCACCGTCTTCATTTCGCAATCTCCGCCGGTGAGCGCGGCTAGCGGCGCTTGGTGTCTCGCGGGCTTGGCAGGCTTCGGCGCGACGCGTTGCGCTGCTACGACCGCCGGCGTCCTGTCCCGCCACTTCGTGGCCGAAAACCCGACGAGAATCGGCGCCATGCTGTGTTGCTGAATCCTCGCCAGGTGTTCAACCTGGCTGTGGTTCGCGCCTTGCCTGACGCCGATTTCGCGGGTTTTCCAACCGGTCAGTGGTCTGCCACCAATGGCGTTCCGGCCACGTTCCCGAATGCCGGACGTTATCCCACGAATCAGTGGGACAGGACACTAGCCGCCCGGTGTCGTCTTGTCGCGAACCTGGAACGATTCTAGCGCAGATGTCCGCTGGAGAGCCGCGCGCATCTTCTGTATATTTCCAGCCATGGAGGGCGACCTGCTCAGAGACAGGCGCAAGAAGTGCGGAGCGACGCGCTGGCGCCGGCACCGCTTGGCTGAGGAGAGACCCGCGATGGATCTGAGCCCGCTGGCCGGGAAGCCTGCCCCGCTGTCGATGCTGGTCAACGTTGCGCAGGCTGGTGACGGCCTACTACGCCGAGCGCCAGATCCCGCCGATGCCGTCGCAGCGCGTTGCGTTCGGCACCTCGGGACATCGCGGCTCCGTCGCTGCGACGCACGCTTCAACGAGGCGCACATCCTCGCCACCACGCAGGCGATCTGCGACTACCGCGCAGCAGCCGGGCATCAGCGGGCCGCTGTTCCTGGGCATGGACACGCACGCGCTGTCCGAGCCGGCGTTCGCCACCGCGCTCGAGGTGCTGGCCGCCAACGGCGTCGAGGTGCATGATCGACGCGACGACGGCTACACGCCGACGCCCGTCGATCTCGCACGCGATCCTCACGCTACAACCGCGGGCGCGACGCGCGGCCTCGCGGACGGCATCGTCATCACGCCGTCGCACAATCCGCCCGAGGACGGCGGCTTCAAGTACAACCCGCCGCACGGCGGCCCGGCCGACACCGCACGTCACCGAAGTGCGATCGAGGACGCGCGCCAACGCGCTGCTGCGCGAGCGGCATCGCGAGCGTGCGCCGCGTGCCCTTACGCAAGCGCGCGTCGCGCGCCGACCACGCACCGGCACGACTACATCGGCGCCTACGTCGACGACCTCGGCAGCGTCGTCGATCTCGACGCCGTGCGCGGCAGCGGGCTGCGGCTCGGCGTCGATCCGCTGGGCGGCGCCAGCGTCGCGCTACTGGGCGCCGATCGCCGAGCGCTACGGGCTCGACATGCACGGTCGTGAACGACGTCGTCGATCCGACCTTCCGCTTCATGACGCGTCGACTGGGACGGCAAGATCCGCATGGACTGCTCGTCGCCGTACGCGATGGCGCGGCCTGATCGCGCTCAAGGACCGCTTCGACGTCGCCTTCGGCAACGACACCGACGCCGACCGCCACGGCATCGTCACGCGCGAGCGCGGGCCTGCTGAACCCCAACCACTACCTGGCGGTCGCCATCTGCGTACCTGTTCGCGCACCGCCCGGGCTGGCGCGCCGACGCGGCGCGTCGGCAAGACGCTGGTGAGCAGCAGCCTGATCGACCGCGTGGCCGCGCGAGCTCGGGCGGCGGCTGCGTCGAGGTGCCGGTCGGCTTCAAGTGGTTCGTGCGACGGGCTGCTCGACGGCTCGCTCGGCTTCGGCGGCGAGGAGAGCGCGGGCGCCTCGTTCCTGCGCCGCGACGGCACGGTCTGGACCACCGACAAGGACGGCATCATCCTTGGGCCTGCTCGCAGCGGAGATGACGGCAACAACTGGCCGCGACCCCGCGAGATCTACCGCGACTTTGACTCGCGAATGCGGCCTCCGCTCTAGCACGCATGGACGCGCCGGCGAATCTGCAACAGAAGGCCGCGTTGGGCCGGCTGTCTCCGCACAAGCTCGGCATCGCCGAGCTGGCAGGCGACCCGGTGCGAGCGGTGCTCGACGCCGCGCCAGGCAACGGCGCCGCGCCTGGGGCTCGAAGGTCGTCACCGATAACGGCTGGTTCGCGGTCGGCCTTTCGGTACGGAGGACGTGTACAAGCGCTGCCACACCGAGAGCTTCGTTGACCAGTCCCATCTGCGGCGCATCCAAGACGAGGCCCGCGCCGCGATCGCGCGCGCGTTGGCTCCGGGCGCTGCGCGCCCTACGCTCTCAAGAAACAGCATCGCGAATGATTTTGAATCAAGGGCGTAGTGAGGCGGCGCGAACGGCGTATCGGGACTTGACAACCAAAAATCCGTTCGCACTGAGCGTCGTGGCGTCAGCCACAGAGTCGAAGTGCTGGCAACGCTTCGACTCCGCCCTGCCGGGCTACGCTCAGCGCGAACGGGGTATTGGTTTCTTCACCTCGCCTCGCCAGCGGCGCGGCTTAGTGGGCTCCGGCTTGATCTGCTGTCAGCGAATCGACTCGAACACCCTGCCGCACCCATCCCGGTGCCGATGCACATGGTGACCATGCCGTATTTCTGTTTGCGGCGGCGCAAGCCGTGCACGAGGGTCGCGGTTCGAGATCGCCCCTGTCGCGCCGAGTGGATGTCCGAGCGCGATCGCTCCGCCCAGCGGGTTGATCTTCGCTGCATCCAGCCGCAGGTCGTTGATGACCGCCAGGCTTTGCGCAGCGAAGGCTTCGTTCAGCTCAATCCAAATTCAGGTCGTCCTGCTTAGGCCGACCTGCTTGAAGCACCTTGGGGATGGCGAACTTCGGGCCGATGCCCATGATCTCGGGCGGGACGCCGGCCACCGCGCGAAGCCGAGGAATCGCGCCAGCGGCCGCAGGTTGTAGCGCTTGAGCGCGGCCTCCGGCACCACGATCACGGCACCCGCGCCATCCGACGTCTGCGAGCTGTTGCCGGCAGTCACCGTGCCGTTGGCCGCGAATGCCGGCCTCAGTTTCGCGAGCACTTCAACGGTAGTGCCCGCACGCGGCCCTCGTCTACTCCCGCCTTGCGGGTATGGTGCTTGATCTAGCAATACGTAATGA
>ERZ1370068.10131-contig-8855_pt1 | contig 47651 bp, 81 predicted proteins | sample MGYA00561227_ERZ1370068 | MGnify/ENA primary metagenome ERZ1370068 (study PRJEB38410, sample SAMEA6850437) | metagenome | study: Metagenomic assessment of the ecological functions of the soil: analysis of the soil microbiota associated with the... | reverse complement strand
TAAGCACCATTCAGTTACACGTATTGCTCGTCGACGTGCAGTTCAGGGATCATACTGCCGATCACTCTTTTTCGCTCGGGTATGCACTTCTTCCGCCAGAAGGTCCGACTCGACCATCTCCGACAGATTTAGTCGAGGGGCGGCGCCAATCCGGACACTGCGCCACACGGGCGCCATCTTTGTTTGTCTTTATCGGGGTTGTCGATCTTTAAATTAACCACAGGCAAGAGGTAGGTCGGAGCCTGCGACGATCCGTTCTTGAGCCAGATCCAGAAGATCGTGCCTCCGGCATAGACGCCGGCTTCTGCAGCAAGCCGTGTGGAAGAATACGGCGGCTAGAATAACACTGCCTCAATTGTCATTCGATGCACAGGATCTTTGCTGGCATTACCCGTTTTCCCTGTGCCTTCAGCCCTGCGATGAAGATTTTGTCGCGCGTGATTGGATGATCGCGCATGCGGACGCCGCAGCGTTGTAGATAGCGTTTGCACAGCGCGCCAGGACACCGCGCCGATGCTGGTCTCGCTGAAGCTCTTGATGCCGTAGAACCACCGTGGCTCGAGGCTGTCGATGAGCACCTGCGTCTGTTTGGGGATCGTCCATGATCGTCGGCAGCCGTTATAGGACAGGTAGCCGACGCTATAGTGCCTGGTGCCCGGGAACTCGCGGTCCCAGGGGATCGGATCGGTGGCGACCTGTGCTGCTCGACGAGCGAGCCGATCATGTCGGCTTTCGGCTTCACGAGCGGGTTGATGACCAGCCCGCAGTCGTGCACGTAAGTAGCTCGCACCGACGCGCCAGTCGCCGGTCCACGTGTCCACTTCAACCTCAACGAAGCACGGCGCTCGACCCTTTGTTGGATCCGGTTCGCTCGCCGCCGCCCGCCACGCCGCGGCCGTGCCATCCGGATCGGCCCGCCGTTCGCGCGCGCCAGAGCGGCGAACGTCGTCGCTCTGCTGCGCATTGCGCTGCTGCGACGATGCGGCCGTCCTGCATCCGTAACTGCGTGACGTCGACCTTCAGTAAGCGGGACGCGCGCTCGAGCAGATCCTTTCAGAGTTTGTCGGCTGCGCTGCAGGTCGCCGCGCCCTGCAGCGTGATAGTTCGTCCGCCGAACCACTCGTCGCTCGACGGCGCGATGTCGGTGTCGCCCCACTGGACGCGAATCCGGTCGCGGCTCGTGAAACCGAGCATTTCAGCGACCAGATGCCGCGAGCGCAGTCCCAGCATTCGACCCGCTGTCGGGCAACGCAATCTTCATCGATGCACCACGGCCGTGCGAGTCGACTCTCGAGCTCCGCGTGCCGAAGACCGACGCGTCCTTGGCCGCCGCGAGCGCGGCGAACGCTTCCTCGCCCTCGTGATAGCCCATCCAGCCCGCCGTGGTGTTGCGTCATCGCCGACGCCCGAAGCCGCGTTTGAAGCGTCCCGGGAGCCGCCCGGCTTCGAGTTTCTCTTGTCCCACCCCGAAGACTTTCGCACCTTCGTTCCAGCACTTCCACCAGACGGGAATGAGTCGTAGGGATAGCGAGTCGTCGCCCGGTTTGCGGCCGCGTGATGTGCATCAGGCGGAATTCGATCGGATCGACGCCGAGTGACCTCACGCCATTTCGTCCATCATCTTCTCCACGACCACTTGGTTTCCTGTTGAATGTAGCTGCGCGAGGGTCCCGGCCGCGGCGCGTTCGTCTTGTATGACGCGCACCACGGCGACCGCCAGTTCGGGACGCAGCGAGGTGTAGAGCTCCAAGCTGATTGGTCGCATTTGCCTGGACCGGACGCGTGGTACCCCCGACTCCGCATCGCCGACGCTCAGGTGGATCTCGTGTGGTCAGTGCGACGATGCGGTCCGTCCTTCTTCGGCGCCGACTTTGAATCGCGTCAGCGTTTCCAGGCTTGATCAGCGAGTTGCGCGAGCTCCTGGTCCTTCGCGCAGCATCACCTTTACGGGTCGGCCGGTTTCTTTCGCGAGGTGCGCGATAAGCGGGTAGAAACGCTCAGGCGGCAAGCCGAGCGGCGCCGAACGTCGATCCGTTCCACTCTGTTGATGAATCGGATCTTCGCCGGGATCCATTCCGAGCGCCGTGGCCAGCGCCGTCCGCACCGGATAGATTCCTGGCCCATGCCCCAGAACGTCAGCTTGTCGCCGTCCCACTTCGCGCGACGCTGCCCGCTCGGCTGCATCGATGCACGGAGACAGCCCCGGCGAAGTGATACTCGAATTCCTGACGATTTCCGGCCTCGGCAAAGCCTTTCTCGACGTCGCTAGCCGGGATCCCCGCGTGGCATCTCGAGACTCGCGGCGCGTTTGCGGGGCGAATCAGGTTTCCCTTTCCGTCGCGGAGATCCGGCGCTCCCGGCGCCATCACCTCTTCCAGCGTCGATACGAACGGCAAGCACTTCGTAATCAACCTTGATCCGCCGCAGTCGCGTCGTCTGCCAGATTCTCGGTGTCGGCGGCGACGATGGCGACGACTTCGCCTTGAGAGGTTGAGCGCTCGCGGGACAAGCGGGTCCGGCGGGCTGCGCGTGACAGTCGCCGGGTCAGCTCGCCCCCAATCGCGGTGCGTTCTGGTATGTGAGCACGTGGGCGATGCCAGGCATCTTCTCGGCCGCCGACGCGTCGATGGTCCTGATGCGCGCGCGAGGATGAGGACTGGTGAGAAATCTTGCGTACAGCAGGTTCGGAAACCGCACGCGGCTTGCGTATTCCGCTTTGCCGGTGAACCGAGGGATGGAAACCTCCGGAAGTGCCGGCATCGACTTGCCGATCACGTTGAGATTCTCGGGAGGGTAGCCCTGCCACTTCTTCGTCACCGTTCTTCGAGCGCCTTCGATCAGCTGGTCGCCCGGCGCATGGCCGCCGTGCGTCGCGTAGTCGCGAACCATCGGCTGCTTGATCGTGGACGATCGACTCGGGCGCTGCGACCATCTGGCGCTCTCCGTCGCGCATCACAGCGCGCCGTGTCGAGCACGGTGTCGGACGATCGACGGATATGCCGAGCACCGGCAGATGTGTCCTGCCAGCGCCGCCTTCACCTCGTCTTCCGAGGGATGGCGGTTCTTGTCGAGAAGACCCTTTGCGCCGTGCACGACCCAGCCAGCCGTGCAGAAGCCGCAGTCGGCGGCTACATGCGTATGGCCAGATTCGCTGCAACGGGTGCAGATTGCTCGGCCGTGCCCACGCCTTCGATTGTCAGAATCTTCTTCCTGCGGCTTCCATCGCCAGCGTGTGGCAGGAATAGCAGCGGCACGCCATTCGACGAGCACGCTGCACGCGCCGCAACTGGCTTTGTTGCAGCTCCGGTTCGTGCCGTCAGCCCCAGCTTCGTGGCCAGGACCTCCCACAAGCAGGTCGTCCGCGCCTCGTATTCGGCGGCGAAGGATTGGACTGTTGATCAGGAACGTCGCTTTCTCGAAGCGCAATTGGGGGAGGAAGCGCAAGCGGCGCACGTTGGGCGCCGCTCGAGGGAGGGCCGGCGATGACACGCTATCTGCCGAGCCGATGCCAACGGCGGTCAGGGCGATTCCCTGGCTGGCAGCTTTCAGGAAATTTCTGCGCGAGAACTTCATCGCAGCGGTCTCCTGCGCCGTACTATCGTGCGCGGGGTCCGGCTTTAGCCGGACCATGGCCCGCTTGTTTATGTGGGTCCGGCTTCGTGCCGGACCTTTGCCGAGAGGCATGCTGTCACAAGACACAGGTCGTTTTCCAGCAGATGGGATAGCTGACGTGAAGCAATCGTATACGCTATGATTTTTGTAAATTCGTTACGCGTCGATACATCGCATGGGGACGACTAGCTCAAGCTCTATACTCCTTCCTCGCCTTCGCGGCCTTGATCGCGGTGGCGTCACCCGGTTGCTCGAGCGGCGCGACAAGGCCCAGGCAACGGCCGCTGAAGACAAGGCCAGGGCGATCAAGACCGAGCCGGTCAAGGCCGAGTCCATTCGTCGAAACGTCGATGTCGTGGGCACATTGGCCGCCGAAGACCAGGTGACGATCTCGGCGGAAGCCTCCGGCAGCGTCGAGTCGCATCTTCGTCGGACCTCGGCGACCGCGTCGTGGCCGGGCAGGTCCTCGTCGAGCTCGACCGCGAGAAAGCTCCGCGCACAGCGCCGACGAGCAGAAGGCGCGCGCTGGATCGCGGCGCTGGCGAAGTACGGCGCGACAAGCCCCGGATCGACTGCCGCCCATCGAGCAGACGCCCGACGTGCAGAGGGCCGCAGCCGAGCTCCTGCAGGCCAAGCAAGCGTTCGATCGCGCCGCCGAGCTGTATAGGCGTCAGCTGGTTCCCAAGCAAGCTTCTCGATGATGCGGATGTGGCCTATCGGACCAAGCAGGCCGCTCAGGAATCGGCGATGCAGAACGCCAAGAATCTGCGTGCCGATATCGCCGCCTCGGTCGCTTCAGCGAAGCTCGCCGACCGCCAGCTGCGTGACACGACGATTCGCGCGCCGTTCAACGGCTACGTCGAGAAGCGGCTCGTCTCGCTCGGGCAGCTCGTGAACGTGCAGATGCCGGTGATGAGCGTGGTTCGCGTCGATCCCTTGAAAGTCACGGCCGAGATTCCCGAAGCGTTGGCGCCGTGGGTCAAGGTCGGACCAGCCCGTCACGCTGTTGCGTTGACGCCTATCCGGCCAAGCCGTTCACGGCGACCGTGTCGCGCATCAGCCCGTCGGTGACGACGCAAACGCGCGCGCTTCCTTTCGAGGCACTCGTGCCCAACCCCGAGAACCTGCTGAAGCCTGGCAGCTTTGCACGCGTGCATCTCGAGAGCAGCCGCGTGGATCAGGTGCGCACGGTCCCGTTTGCCTCGATCCAGTACCGATACGGCGTCAATCGAGTCTTCCTCGTCCAGAGCGGACAGCTGGCGGCCCGTGAAGTGAAACGTCGGCGAGCGCGCCGGGGAGCGCGTCGAGATTCTCAGCGGCGTTGAGGCCGGCAGCGAAGTCGCGCATCACCGACGTCGACCAATTGGCCGACGGCCAACGCGTGAGCGTGGTCCCCGCCGGAGAGTAGCGGATCGGAGATTTTCGATGCTTTCAGAGCTATGTGTCCGCCGGCCCGTGTTCGCGACGATGCTCGTGACGTCGCTGGTGGTGCTCGGCATTTTCTCCTTCCGCACGCTCGGCGTGGATCTGTTCCCAAGGCGGATCCAGCGACGGTCAACGTTTCGCCCTGAGCATGCCGGGCGCCGAGTCCCGACGAGATGGCGACTTCGCGTCGTGGAGCCGATCGAAGAAGCGCGCTCAGCAGCATTTCCGGGATCGACGAGCTCACGTCGGGCCGCATCACGGAAGGCTTTGCCCACACATCACCGTCAGATTCGTCCTCGAGCGCGACATCAACGACGCCGCCAACGACGTCCGGGAAAAGGTGGCGAGCGCGATGGGGCGCGTGCCTCCCGAGCTGCTCACCCCGGTCATCACCAAGGTCGATCCGGATTCAGATCCGGTGATGACTATCGTGGTTTCGGTCCGATGCGATGAGCCTCAGGACGCTGACCGAGATCGCCGACAAGCAGGTGAAGCGCGCGATCGCAACGGTCGAACGGCGTCGGTCAGGTCGAGCTTGGCGGTGGACGGCGCCCGCGAAGTCCATCATCGTCGTCGACATCGAGAAGCTGAACTCCTGACGGCCTGTCGATTCAGCAGGTCCGCGACGCCGTCGGTCGGCGAGAACGTCGAGATCCCCGGCGGCACGCGTCGAGCAGGGGAAGTCGGAGCTGCTGCTCGGACGCTCGGCCGCATCGACGCGACCGATCAGTTCAACAACATCGTCATTGCGACCAACAACGGCACGCCGATCCGCGTGTCCGGACATCGGCTATGCCGAGGACGGGTTCGAGCGCCCCAAGAGCGCGCGCCTGGCTGAACAGCACGCCCGCGGTGCAGTCTCGAGATCGTGCGCGCGACGGGCGAGAACACCATCGCCGTGATCGAAGGCATCAAGAAGAAGTTGGCGTCGGTTCGCAAGGCGCTGCCGGCGTCGGTCAAGCTGACGATCACGCGCGACGACTCGACGTTCATCTACTGCCTCCATCGAGTCGCTCGAAGAGCACCTCGTCTGGGGCAGCCTGTTCGCGGCGCTTCGTCGTCATGTTCTTCATCCGGAACATCCGCGCCGTCGTGATCGCGGCGCTGGCCATTCCGGCCTCGATCATCGCGACCTTCACGCTGATGCGCGGCATGGACTTCACGCTGAACAACATGACGCTGCTCGGCGCTCACGCTGGCCGTCGGCATCGTCATCGACGACGCGATCGTCGTGCTGGAGAACATCTTCCGATACATCGAGGAGAAGCAGTGCACGCCGTTCGAGGCGGCGATCCAGGGAACACGCGAGGTGACGCTGGCCGTGATGGCCACGACGCTGTCGCTCGTCGTGATCTTCCTGCCGATCGCCTTCATGACCGGCTACGCGCGCCGCTTCATCAATCCGTTCGGCTGGACGATGGCGTTCTCGATTCTGGTGTCGATGCTGGTCAGCTTCACGCTGACGCCGATGCTCAGCTCGCGATTCCTGAAAATGGCGGACGCCGAAGGCGATCTCAAGACGAAGGAGTTCGCGCTTCTTCCATTGGCTCGGATCAGTGGTACACGGGATGGGTCAACTGGGCGCTCGATCACCCCGGCGATCATCATCGTGGGTGTCGGCGGCAGTGTTCCTCACGACATTTCCGTTGAACAGCCATGGTCGGTCGCACGTTCGTGCCCGACGAGGACATGGGCGAGTGGACGATCCACATGGACGCGCCCGAAGGCACCTCGCTCGAAGGCACCAGTGAAATGGCCACGCAGCTCGTGAAGGAGCTGGGCGACATCGAGGGCGTCCAGAACATCGAGCCGTCCGTCACTCAGCTGACGACGCATCTCCATCTGCATCGTGCATGCGGAGCCGTTCGAACGCGCGGAAGGCGACGCAGGAAGAGATGATCGGGGAGATGCGCCGGCGTCTCGCGCGCACCCGTCCTACCGCCCCAGCTTTGCGATCAGGAACCCGCTCGGTGGCGGCGAAGGCAGCGGCGGATTTCCGATCAATGCGAAGCTGCTCGGGCCCGATCTCGGCCGCTTGTCCGACTACGCCTTGAAGGCGTATGCACGCCGCGCAACGCTTGCCCAGCCTCACCGGATCCCAAGCTGTCGTTGAGCATCTCGAATCCGGAGATTCACGTCGCCGTCGACCGTAAGCGCGCGGCCGATCTCGGCGTCAGGATGGCGACCATCGGCGGCGTGCTCCGTCTGGCGGTCGCAGGCGACGACGAGATCTCGACGTATCGGGAGGGACGAGAACAGTATCCGGTGAAGATCCGGGTGCTCGAGCAGCAGCGGCGCGATATCGCGGCGATCGGTCAGGATCACGGTGCCTTCGGCCAACGGCGCTCCGGTCCGCATCGACAACCTCGCGCGGCATCGAGCGCGGCCTCGGTCCCAGCCAGCTTCAGCGCGCCAACCGCCAGTTCTCGGTCGGCATCGTCGCCGACATTGCCCCCGGCTACGCGCTCGACGGGGCCTCGAACGACGTTCGAAAGATGATGGCCGATCTGAACTTGCCGCCGGACATGGCATATACGCTCGTCGGCCAGACGAAGATCCTCGACGAGACGACCCGGAACCTGATCATGGCGATTTCACTCGCCATGATCTTCGTCTACATGGTTCTTGCCGCCCAGTTCGAGAGCTTCATCCAGCCGATTGTCATCATGCTGGCGCTGCCGCTCTCGATACCGTTCGCGCTGCTGACGCTCTTGGCGACGAATCGGACGCTGAACTCTGTGGAGCGCTCTCGGGTGTGCTCCTGCTCCTGGGGATCGTCAAGAAGAACTCGATCCTGCAGGTCGACTACGCCAACGTACTGCGCGCCACGGGGCATGCCGCTGCGCGAGGCAGTCGTCGAAGCGTGCCGGACCCGGCTCCGGCCGATCCTGATGACGACGTCCGCGATCGTGGCCGGATTGATACCGACGGCGCTCGGATTGGGCATCGGCGGTCAGGGCCGCGCCGCCATTGCGGTGACGATCATCGGCGGCCAGTCGCTCTGCCTGTTCCTGACACTGCTGCTGGTGCCGGTTGCCTACATCAAGCTCGATGCGCTCGAGCAGTCGCTGGTGAACCGGCGCTTCAAGACGTGGATGCAGCAGCTGACGCCGGCGGCGATCGGAAGACGTTTCCATTCACCTCAACAACCGCTGGGCAAGCTGTAAATCGTGTCGAGGCAGGCGGCTCGACTCTCGTTCTTGGTCTGCTGGCTGATTTGTTCAGGCAGGTCGGCGGCACAGGCTCCCGCGGAGCCGTATCAGCCGGTCGCCACGATGAAACAGCTCATGGTGGAGATCATCCATCCAGCCTCCAACGAGATTCTGCTCGTCATCAACCGCGGTGGGCCGGATGCTGAACGCGAGATGGGCTGCGGTTCGGCGAAGCGCCATGACGCTTGCGGAGTCGGGCAACCTGCTCATCATGCGCAACCGCGCGCCTGCGTGGGTCAACGCGGCCAAGAAGCTCACAGACGTCGGGTCAGCTGCCTACCAGGCCGCGCAGACGAAGGACGCGAAAGCGCTGGCAGCGTTGGCCGACGCCGCTCGACGCACTCGTTGCACCGACTTTGCCACAAGCAGGTTTCAGGCCTTCGAGTATTTGCCCCAGTCCGGATAGGCGCCGCATCATAGCTACAGAGACCGAATCTTCACGTTCCTGAATTTCACGATGCCCGCGCCATACTGCAGCGCAATCGCGCCTCGCGCGAACTTCGCGTCTTCCGCGTCGCGGACGGTCGTCACGCCGTTCAATGCGACGGTAAACTTCGACCCCTTCGCGGTGATTTCAAGCGTGTTCCACTTGCCGCCCGCGTTCACCTGCACCAGCGGCTTGGCGACGTTCACGATTGCGCCGGTCCGGTAGGTCGGGTCCGGCCGCTTGTCGAAGACGTTCACTTCGTACGCGTTCGTCGCAGTGATCGACTTCGGATCCGAGCAGCGGATGAACACGCCGCTGTTCGCTTCGTCGTTGACCCAGATCTCGACGGTCATCTGAAAGTCGCCGTACGCCATCGGGCGTGACGAGGAAGCCGCCCATCCCTTTGTCTGCCTGAACGACATCGCCCATGACGGTCCAGTTAGCGTCCCCAACGGCGTTCAGGCCTTCATGTCGAAGGGGGCACCCTGCTGCGCAGAGGCGCCGGCAAGTCCCGAAAGGATCAGTGCAAGGGTGAGAATGATGCGTGTCATGTGTCAGCTCCTTCTTTCGATCCTGTAATCATCGATGATTTATCTGGTATAAGCATCTACACAAAGCTTGGGAGGGGTTATGCGTACCCGGATGCTACTTTTCATCACCTCGCTCCTGGCGCTCTGGACCGCCGGCGCGATTCACGGCCAGATCACCAGCAATCCGATTCCGGCACCGGTCGAGAAGCGCGGTCTCATGGTCGAGATCAAGGATGTCGTGCGCCTTCCGGACACGCGCGGCCTGCGTCCTGTCGACCAGGACGTGACGCCGTCGGGCTGGGCACGCATCAGCTTCGTCCGTGACCTGCCTGATGGCCGCCGCTTCGCCAACGACTCGCGCGGCTTCCTGTACCTGCTGGATCGGAACAACCAGCCGTCGGTGTATGCCAATGTCGGCGCCGCGTTCCCCATGGCCGTTTACAACAGACTGGAAAGCGGCTTCATCGGATTCGACTTTCATCCAGAATTCGCTCGAAACGGCCTCTTCTACACGGTGCACGCCGAGCGCGGTCCGGGTAATCCCGCGAAGCCCAACTTCATCCCGCCTGGCTTCACGGCCGCGGATGTGACCTATCACAACGTCATCACGGAATGGCACGCGACGAACCCGGCGGCGAACACGTTCGAAGGCACCAGGCGCGAGCTGCTTCGCGTGGCGCACATCGTGATGAATCTCACGCATCCCATCGGCAACGTCGAGTTCAACCCAACGGCGAAGCCGGGTTCGGCCGACTACGGCCTGCTCTACACGAGCGGCAGCGATCTCGGGTTCAGCAACGGCGGCGGACCGCAGCCAGAGCAATCCCGGGCAAACACAGCGTCTCGATTCGGTCATCACCGCCATCTTGCGGATCGATCCGCGAAGTCCTTCGGTGTCCGGAGGGACGAAGGGGCTCGGTGACTACACGATTCCGCCGTCCAACAAGTTTGCGGCGGACGGCGATCCCAAGACACTCGGCGAGATCTACGCCTACGGTTTTCGAAACGCCCACAGGCTGTCCTGGGATATGACCGACGGCACGATGTTCGCGTCCGACATTGGAATGAACAACATCGAGGAGATCAACATCGTCCGCAACGGCGAGAACTACGGCTGGATGAAGCGTGAAGGGTATTGGGAGAACGGTGTCACCCGGCCCGGCGGCGCTCTCAACCAGCTGTACCCGCTTCCTGCCGACGATATTGGAGGGCCGCCAGAAGGACGGGTTCACGTATCCGGTGGCGATTTACGACCACAGTGAAGGACAGGCCATAACCGGTGGGTTTGCGTACTACGGGCGCATCGCCGCGCTGCGCGGGAAGTTCGTGTTCGGCGACATTACTCGAGGCCGTGTGTTTGCGGCCGACACTCGCCGCGATGAAGAAGGCAGACGATGGGATTCCGCAGACCGTGGCGCCGGTCGAGGAAATTCAGCTGTTCGTGCGCGATGCCAGCGGCAATCGCACCTACGTCTCGTTTCCGAGAGCTGGTCGAGAAAGCGATGGGCGCCACGATGCCCCGTGCCGACCTGCACCTCAGCCGCAATCGCGACGGCGAGCTCGTTCCTCACCTCGCGGCAGGACGGCATGATCCGGATGCTCGTGCCCGAGGGTATGGGGGATAGCCGGGAGTCCGGCGAGTCCCGGAAGCCGATGAAACGTGAGAGGCGAAGATGCTTACCTTCGATACATCCTTCCAGTCAGTGCGCTCGCCGTGATTGTCTCGGTCGCGTGCGCTGTCTCGAGCACCGCTCGTCGCGCAACAGGCGAGTCCGTCAGCCACGGCGAAGACGTGCGAACCTCGGGACGCCTGACGGCCAGATCGATCTGGAAGGCGTGTGGGACTTCAGCACCATCACGCCACTCGAACGCCCGAGCGAGCTGGCTGGGGAGGGATACGTTTTCAAACGACGAGGAAGCCGCCGCGTTCGAACGGGACGAAAATCGCCGCCAGAACCGCGATCTGATCGACCCGAAGAAGGGGCAGCGCTCAATACTCTTGCCGGGCAGCGTCGTTCCCTATAACGAGTTCTGGTTCGAACGTGGCGACAGGGTTGTCGGGTCCAAACGGACTTCTTTGATCGTCGAACCCGCCGACGGCCGCATCCCGACGCTCACGCCGGCGGCACAGGCGCGGGTCGATGCGGTTGCTGCGGCGGCGCGCGACGAACAGCTGGGCACCGTGAAGGCCGATTCGTGGGACGACCGCTCGCTGGTCGATCGGTGCATCCTCGGGCTGAATGCCGGCCCGCCGATGACTCCAGGCGCGCAACAACCACGTCCAGATTCTCCAGACCGCCGGGTGCACGCTGCGCTGATAACCGAGATGGCTGCACGACGTCGCGTCATCCCGATGGATGGCCGTCCACATCTCGCGGCGAGATCTCCGTCAGTCATAAAGGCGACTCGCGCGGCCGATGGGAAGGCCGCACGCTCGTGGTCGAGACGACGAACTTCGCCGCGAGACGAGCCTGGCGGGTCCAGCGCAAGACGCATCTGTCGAGCGCTTCACGCGTATGGACGCCGATACGCTTCTCTACGAGTTCAGGTCGACGATCCGACGACCTGGACGAGGCCGTGGGCCGCAAGCCGTGCCGATGAAACGGATTTCCGAGCCGATCTCGCATGCGCCTCGTCACGAGGGGAACTACGCCATGCTGAACATCCTGAGTGGCGCTCGCGCACAGGACCGCGAGCTGGCGGCGCAGCAGACTGGGAAGTAAGCTCGAACCCATGGGCCGATGGGCGGCGACGTTCCGCGACGGGGTTGTTGCTGGCGGCCGTGCTTACGCGCAGCAGCGTCAGAACACCGGCAGCGGACGCAGGCGATCTGGAAGTGTTCCAGGTCCGTCCCAACTTCTACGTGATCGGTGGGGCCGGCAGCGAACATCAGCGTTCCAGGCCGGCCAGGACGGCGTGGTCGTCGTCGATGCCGGCATCGGCAGCCAGGGCCGACCTCTGTCGTCGCTGCGATCAAGAAACCAGTCGCCACAGCCCATTCGCTACGTCATCGACACGAGCGCCGACCCGGACCATGTCGGCGGGAACGAGCGGATCGCGAAGGCCAGCGGCACGCTGTTCACAGCACCAACAACCCGTTCAGCGAGGGCACGACTATACAACGGCGCGGCGGCCATCCTGTCGGCCGAGAAAGTCTTGACTCGAATGAGCGCGCCGGACCGGGCAGCAGTCCCCGTTTCCCACGGGCCGCGTGGCCAACCGAGACGTTCCCGCAGCGCCGCAAATACATGTACCTGAATCGGCGAGGGTATCAGAGTGTTGCACCAACCCGCCGCGCACACCGACGGCGATGAGCATCGTCTTTTTCGACGATCCGACGTCGTCGTCGCCGGCGATGTCCTGGACACGACGCGGTTTCTCCGTCGATCGACGTCGCGCGAGGCGGCAGTATTCAGGGGAGATCAGATGCTCTGAACCGCCTCGTCGGAGCTGGCGATCCCGTCGGTTCCGCTCGTCTCCAGGGAGGCCGGGACGCTCGGTGATTCCCGGCCACGGCCGCATTCTGCGACCAACTCGACGTCGTCGAGTACCGGGATATGGTCACGATCATCCGCGATCGAATACGCGACCTGATCGAAAGGAAAGACGCTCGAACAGATCCGAGGCGACGTCGCCGGCACGAGGATATGCGCGGCGCTACGGATCGGACTCGGGACCGTGGACGACGAAGATGTTCGTCGAAGCGGTCTACCGAAGCCTCGACGCGAGTCAGCCCGGTGACCAGGCCGCGACACTTTCTCGCCGTCGTGCTCGCCGCGGTGTCGCTCGTCGCTCCGGCGGCTGGCCTTCGCACAGAATCGAGGCGAACCGCCGGCAGCGATCGATCAACCTCCGAAGGCGGCTGCGCCGATCGATCTCACTGGCTATTGGGTGTCCGTGGTCACCGAAGACTGGCGATACCGCATGGTCACGCCGGCGAAGGCGACTATCGAGGGCGTCCCGATGACTCCGGAAGCCGTGAAGCGTGGCGGACGCCTGGGATCGGCTGCCGACGAAGCCGCCGGCGAATCAGTGCAAGTCGTACGGCGCGGCGGCCATCATGCGCGTCCCGGCCGGCTTCGGATCAACTGGCAGGACGACAACACGTTGCGTGTGTGGAAACCGTGACGCAGGCACACGAACGCGGGTGTTTCGCTTCCAGGATGACCAGACCGGCAAAGGGCGGTGAGCGGAGTTGGCAGGGGACGTCCGTCGCTCGATGGGGTTGCCCACCATGGCCGTGGTCGCGGAGCGAACGCGCTCCGGCGCCGAAAGGCGGATCGTTGAAGGTGGTGACCACGCAGGCATGCTGCGCCGGATACCTTCGGAAGAACGGCGTTCCGTAACGCGGTAGAGAGACGGTGCTCACCGGGTACAGCTCTGACCTCCGCGCCGTAACACCGGATCGCGGATTCAGCTTGCTTCAGGTCGACGACGTCGGTCGTTGAAGCCACGAAGTGCTTTGCGGCAGCCGTTCATCCTGAGCACCCACAGTTTAAGAAGCAGGCCGACGCGTCCGGGTGGGAGACGACGCCGTGCTCGTCGACTTGGTGAAGACGCAGGGACTTAGTGAAGCGAACGCGATTTCAGAGCGCTCTCGCCATTGCTGATTCATCGCATGGTCGCCACGGCGACCGAATCGGCATTCGCGCCCAGGTCGAGCTGGCTGGCTCGTGGGCGGCGCGCAATCATGAAGACGCGCTCGAGCGCAGGCCCGGTGCCGTACGCCGTGGACTACACAGGGCTCCCTGAATGACGACGGTCGCGCCATGCGTTGAGCTACTCGGCGTCCCAGCTCGCACCGATCGAACGCCAGTGCGGGATGTGGCCGGCGTCCTATCTCGTGATGGGCCCGTTCGGCGATGAAGATCTGGAACGAGACTGAGCCGGTCAACGGGACGACGCATCGCATGGACGATTGGGGCGTGGGAAGACCGCGCGCCGATGACGATCTGATGGATGGACGTCCCCGTCCGCCGGCGCTTGCGCCGCACACGCGCGGCGGGTTCACGACCGGGGCCTGGGACGGAATAATACGCTGGTGGCCTTACACCACCCACATGAAGGCCGGGTCGATTCGGCGCAACGGCGCGCCGATCAGCGACTCAGGCAACGATGACGACGAGGTTCATCCGGCACGGCGGATCTGCTCACGGTGCTCGCCGTCATCGAGGACCCGTGTACTTTGAGCGAACCTGAAATCGTCCTCGAAGAATTTTCAACTCGACAGCACACCGATATCGCCGGTCGGTCCGCCGTGTGTGGCCGGCTACGAAGGCACCAGCGGAGACGGCAGCGTGCCGCACTATGCGCCCGAGAAGAATCCCTTCGTCGACGAGCTGACCCATCTCTACGGCATTCCACGAGAAGCGACACTCGGGCGGGGCCGAGACGTTGTGTATCCCGAGTACCGGAAGAAATTGAAGGATCGGTTCGTCCGTCCGGAGAAGTGCACGCAGAACTGTGGCGCTCCGCCCCGACGCCGCCACCGCCGGCGCGCTAGACGGTCTTGTTCGCGACATCTGTGGTCCCTGGGACGGATTTGTCAGCGACTTTGGCCGCTCTTCGCCGCTGACAGCTAAAAGGCCGCTGGCGAGTGCTGGCATGCGCTTTGTAGCCGGGCTGCGTCACGGGAGGCAGACGATGAAGGAGTTCACGCGCCGAAAGTTCCTCGCGCGATCAGCCATGGGTGCAGGCGCCGGCCTGCTCGCCGGCGCCGTGGCCATGAAAGATGTCCTGGCGCAAACGGAGTCCGGTTGTTCAATCACGGCGAACTTCAACGGCACGCCGATCCCGGTGGCGATTACATTCTGGTTCAACAGCGTGCTCAAGGTGCAGGGGCCTCGACCCGCAGCGGGGGGACCACGATTGGCTTCGCGCCGATGCCCATCACGTTCACGGCCAACGGCACGCCGTTCGTCGTCCCCGTGCCTTCACAGCGACCATCACATTTGGATCCGAACGTCGTGCTGGCGACAACCGACTTCGTTGCGGGCGCGTGGTCCACGAACGTGCCCCTCATCGGGCCCTGGCTGGTAAGGTCTTCCTCGATGGGGTTGCACCTTTGAGGCCTCCCGGCGGGTTGCCCGGCGGCATCAAGGATGTGACCTGGTCGGGGATGTTCTTCAGTTGCACGCCCGGCCTCACCATTCAGTGGCAATGGGCGGCGCGCCGTGTATGCAAACGCCGGATTTCTTGTCCCAGGGATACGAGGGTCTCGGTGTCGTAGCCGGTAGACGACAACAGGCGAGTATGCACAAGAACTCGCGATCATGCGCCGGGACGCCGGAGAATTTCAGCAGTTTCGTCGTTGGTGGCGCCAGGGGCGGTGGCGGGTCGAACTTCACGGGGTTCCTATAGCGGAACGGTCAGCTGCGTTCCGATGGTCATCTCCAGGCGGCGGCGGAAGCCAGCCGCTCCGGCTATCGGCCAGTTGACGGTCCGTCGAGTCCGTAGGCCGGCCAGTTAGACGGGCATCAGACAGGCGGTGGCCGGTTCGCGCGCAGCCGCTTGGCGGCCTCGACGAGAGTCGGCCAGGCCTCCAGCAGCTCGCCGAACTTCGCAACAAGCTCCTGAGTGAGACGGCGGGCGTCGTCCACCTCTGTGAGCGTTCCGCGAAATCGCGCGGCACGATGTAATCCTCTTCCTGTTGCCGTTCGCCGCACGAGATCGATCGCCTTCCTCACATCGTCGGCCCAGAACTCGGGACGCCCATTGATGCTCGCGGAGACGGGTCTCGAGAAGCGCGGTGAACGTCAGGTTCCGCGACTGCTGCGCGCTCCTCACGAAGGCCTCGAAGTCCTCAGTCTTTAGCGACGCAAGTTCCCGAAGGTACCTTCCGAGACGCTGTAGTCGCGCGCCGGGGCCGGCAGTCAGGGGGGCCCGCATCGTGCGACCAGGATGGACGCGATGAGGACGTCGGCAATCCTGATTCGTTCCGGCTCCGTCCAGGCCTCGTCTCCCGCGAATCTCCGTGGCTCTGGCGGCATGGAGGAGCACCGGGGGCAGGAACGCGACTGATGGCTGCCTTGAATCGCCCGTTGCACCATAACCCCGAAGATACCGTCAGAGTTGCGTTCCACCGGAAAAAACGGTGGCAGGAGCAGACGATTGTCGAATCCGAAGAACGTCGTCATGCAGAAGGCGGTGGCGGCGGATCGTCGGCTGTCGCACGGTTCTGAGGGACCTCCCGGCTTCGTAGTGCGGAGGTGTAGGCCGTCCGGGACATGAGGAGCCGCTTCTCGAGACGCGCCGCTCAGCGCCAGGAGGTAATGGGGAGACCCATACCTGAGTCGCCCACGAGACCGGGCAGCGTGATCGCGACTTCGTCCATCCACTGCGGCCGGCCCGCCAACCGCAGCGAGGGCTCTGCCCAGGAACTGCTCGTGGGAGGCAAAGAGGTTCCTCGTCCGTCGGCGCGACCGCCTCGAGCGCCGCGTGGCGATCGGGAAAGAACCAGAACTCCCGCGGCTCGTATTCTGAGGAGAAGGAGACCCGTTCCTGTGTTCTCCGAGCCGTGGCGGTGCGGGCCAGCGTGTCATCATCAGCGCCGAAAACTAGTTGGTCGACAGTGTCCAGCAGGAGACCATTACGGTTCGCGCCCGTGAACAGCCTGCAGCGTCGATCGCCGAAGAGCGCGAAATCGATGGCGTCGCGCGAAATCGACGACTCCCGCGCCAGGGCTTCGGCGAAGCGTCTTTTTCGCTCACTCCTGCGTAACGAATCGTCTCGCCTGGGTGGTTTGAAGCGCGCGAAGTGCCGCTCGCTCGCGCAGGCGGGCATCCGTCTGCGCCGGCAGCATCGTCATCGACGACATCATCCATGACGACGCACTCTGGGGTCCTGGCGTGGCGTCGACAGCTGGTCATGTAGCTCTCGAGACACGCGGCGAGACTGGTCACGCTGATCATGTGTCACGATGCCCACGACGGTGATTTGAGGGGCTCTGCGTGAGCGATAGTGTAGCGCGCGGCGGCGACGGGTCCCAATCAGGCTCCGAGCATCACGACCAGCGTTGCGGGAGGGCGCTCTTCCTACGTGCCCGAGAAGAATCCGTTCATTGACGATCTGACAGGCCTGTACGGCATACCGAGAGACGCCACATCCGACACATCAGATCGTGGCAGATGGCTCTGAACTGAGGTACATTCTCGCCACGAGAACGGTCGTTTCTGAAACTCACCGGCCATGCACTCAACTAGATCGATCCCGTTAGAAATCGACGCGTCGCGTTGAAACGCACGAAGCGCGGCATCAGGATGGCGCTCGGTCTGGGCCAGTTCGCCGCGAATGCCGTAAGTCGTACACCAGCCCTGGATTCGCATTGAAAATGTTGTAGATATCAACGCCCACCAGCGTGCGCGTCCGCTTGACCTTCAACACCTTCCCCGACCCGCACGTCCACCTGATTGACCTCGGTCGCCGTACAACTGGCCAGGCAGCAGGAGGTTGACCTGTGTCGTGCCGTTCGCCAGACCGCCGGTCGGCAGCCTACCGAGCGGGGCAGCAGATCGCGGAGTTGGGCACAGGGTAGTTTGCCGACAATGCATCGCCGTTGGTGGCGGAGGCATTGCCGTTGATACCCAGCGTGCCTGGCTTCGATTGAACGCCAGTGCTCAGCAGGACTTCGATCTTCGGGATGGTGTACGAAGCTGTGCCCCGGAATTGGGTGAGCCATCGGCTCGGTCACAGCGCAGTATCCGGTTGACTGCCGGACGGCAGGACCCGCAGGCGGGAACTGTGTGTTGCCGAACATTTCCGGCAGTTGTGTCGCAACTGCACAGTAGTCCCACACGCCGCGGCCGGTGCACTGGTGCCGCCCTGGAAGGTCAAGCCGTTCCGCAGTCGAGTGTTGAAGTTCGCCGTCGACGCCGTGCCAGTACTGGGTTCGCGCCGGCCCGTAGTCAGTCTCGAACGTGACGTAGTTGTCCTGCGCCAGGTTTCTGGGATCGTAGAACGTGAGAGCGCAATCTGCCGCCACCGGGCAGCATCTCGTGCTGCGGAGCGATGACCGTGAACTGATCGAAGTCGTTCACGCCGACCGCGCGGTTATCGGTCACCGTGAAATTGCCGAACCAGCGACGGTGGTGCTCCGACCTCTACGGATGTCCGAGGGAGCACCTCGTGCTGAATCGACGCGCCGAACTGCCAATCCCAGGGGCGGATCCCCCAGCCCTTGAGAATCGCGGGGTTGATCGTGACCGGCACCGTAGAATTTCCGAAGGCCGGACTGGAGCCAGGCACCGCATTCACCGTTCAGCGCCGGATTCATGAGATCGCAGTCCGGGACGTAGTCTCGATCGGCGTCGTTCCAGTCCTGCGACGTCGTGCGCTGGAAGGCGCAACGCCGGATCGCTCGACACGTATACCGATCCTGGCTATTGGCGCTTTGGCAGATACTTGCCGACGTTCACTTTCAGGGACGTCTTGCCGTTTCCGCGCAGGTCGCATGTCCGCACCGATCCGCGGCGTGATGTCATTGAAGGCATCGACGCCCGGCGTGTCTGGGAAGGTGATCGGCTGCGAGTGGAACATGGTCGGACCCGGCCCATCCGCTGTGATCGCCAAGGGTCCAGCTCCTTGCGTGGTCGTGCCTTACTGCGCCCTGCACCGTCAGTCGTCCCGTCGTCCACTGATCCTGAGCGTAGAAGGCGTTACTCCGGTGCGCTCAGAGGTTTCCCAGTTACCGATATTCATGCGAGAGCGATACCGGCCGGGTGTTGTTGAAGGTGTAATTGACGCGGGTGTTGTTGTAGAACAGGCCTTGGTCGTGGATGTGAGTACGCGCCCTGATAGCCGAACTTCATGTTGTGGGCGCCGGTCACGCACGACGCCGACGCGCGCCAGACATTCGGCGAGGCAAAATTTCTGAAGTAATTGTCGAGTGCTCGCGTAAGTCAGATTCGCGGGCAAGCCGTTGAGGCTCGCCTGTTCGGTCACCTGATTGAGGTCCGAGATGGCACCGGGCGGATCCATCCGGCCCCACCGCGCGGCGCTCGACCAGTAAACCGGCCTCGAGCGAAGTCGACTGGTTACCGGTGCGGTCCAGGTGCCCTGCAGGACTACGCGGTATCACCTGCGAGTAGCCGGACGCACCTTGAACGCTTCCCTCGGCGCCACTTCGCCGCCTCGGGCGCCCTGATGGCGCTGCCGTTGCCAATCCACCTCGAGCCGGCCGGACGGCAGTTGCGCGGCCGTCGTGGTCATGGCCGATCCCTCACACGAGAACTGATTGTCGGTGCAGAATGCTGATCTTGTTCCGCGGTGTCACCTGGGCCGTGAAACGGGCCGCGATGATCTTCCGGCCGATCGCGTTGCGCGATTCGATGTCGGCGTTCTTCTCGTAGGTCCATCTTGGTCGAGGTCTCCAGCGTTCTAAGTTCGCGAACATCCCCGGAATCGATTCCATCGTCCCGAAGCTGCGGACCGTGGTGAAGAACCACACTCGGTCCTTCAGAATCGGTCCGCCGAGCGACCCGCCTGTAGGTCCCAGTTGTTGTAGACCCTGGCTTTGTGTGAGTCCCAACGCGCTCAAGCGGTCGCTCGAGATTGCTGCCCTGAGACCAGCTGCCGGCGTTGCTGCCGAAGAACGTCCCGGAGAAGATGTTGCCGCCGGTTTTCGGGATGACATTGACGTTCGTCCCACCCACTTCGGCCTCGCCCAATCCGCCCGACGAGCGTGAACTGCACCTCCTGCGAATTGAACATCCATGATGTAACCCGGATACGCCGTGCGCCGTTGAACGGCGCCCCAATGAGTCAGGCCATCGACCTGGACCCGGCCTTTAGTTCCCGCGACCGCCGTAGCTGTAGAAGATGCGCATCGGCCGGAATCGAGGCAATCTGCTGCGTCGTTCCGTCGTTCACCGATGGCACCATGCTGACCGATGGCGTTGTAACCCCGCGAGGCCGGGAGGAGGTTCCTGATGACCTCGATTGAGCACCACACCCCCGCGCCTGCGCGCCGCTGTACATCGACGATCGGCGTCTCCCGCTCACGCGATCGTCTCCCGGAGAGCGCCGCACACGCAGGTCGACGTTGATCGCGGTGGACCGCGACGCCCGTCAACTCTGATCCCTTGCGCGCCAGCGGCTGGTTGAAAATGCCGGTCAGGGTGAACGTGAGCATGTACGGGCCTGGCGGCGGTAGCTCGGTGAGTTCGATACTGGCCAGTCCCACCCGTGGTCACCGCCACACGGGTCTTCTCGATCAGGACTGGGCTTGGGCTGCTTCCAACTCGAATCACGCCTGGCAGAACCAAGCGCCGGACGTGCGTCCTTGACGACTTCCTGTAAGCGAGGGTCGCTTGGGCGTAGACTGAGGCCGCCGAAGCACCATCAGCCACAGAAGCCACGAAGAGGATTCTCGTTACCGCGCGCATGGAGTGGCCTCCTCATTCTCATTGGCGGCGGGGCCCCGCCCCTGACGCGGGCGAGGCGGGGACGTTGGACGGCGAGAGGAGTTCCCCGGTTGCTCCGCGCGGCGGACGCGTTCATGACGTGTTTACGAAGTCTGGCTGCGACGACAGAGTCAGCGACTCTTGGAAGCAGCGACGCTCGGATGAAGCCTTGACTGGAGCGGTGGCGAAATTCTCATACAAACAGCGGCTGGCGGGTTGCACGATCCGCAGCGAAAGGCGCAAGCGCTGGAGTTCACGACGCGCATGGCGGCCGAACGACTCACCTTTCTGGCGACGATCGGCATCGGCCGCCGCAGGCTTCGCAATACCGGGCTGGCTCGAGTCCGCCGCACGGGCGATGAGGACCCCGCCAACACTGCCGAGAAGATGCTCGCTGATGTGCATCCGATGTTTCTTGCCTGCAGCACAATACGGACATACGGCGAGAATCTCTCGCTTCCATCATCGTCCACAGGCTGGATGCCGCTTTGTCAACTCTCGCGCCGCTCGTGGGGTCTCGCAATCGCCGCCATCGGCACGTCGGCTCCGGGCCGCGGCACGGTCGCGGCGCGCAGGGGCAGAAAGCCATGCGGGCTGTTGACCAGCGATGAGAGTCCAGATGCTCGCGCCGAACGAGGAAGTCAGCGAAGGTGTGGCGAGCGCGTCTGCGAAGGGTCGACTCCTTCACATGCCGCTACACGTGGGTTCCGGCGTAGACCGCTTGCCTCTTGCCGTTTCACGTCAACCCGGCGTCGCGCGCATTTGCCGGCATGAGTGCGGATACGATCAAGTCGAGCCTCCCCGTCGGTCACGCCTGAACGGCTGACGCGATATATCCCGGACGTCGGCGACGCCGCCGTGTTCAAGACCTATTCATCCAGGTCCACGTCAGGTGCGAGCGCCGTGCTGAAAGGTCGAGCTCCTGCAGGTGAATCCTCGATGGTATCGACGCGCGCGACAAGAAGGATGAACTGATTTCCCCGCTGAAGTCGGCTGTGTCGCGGTTGTAGGGCTTCGCTGATGCGGAGCGCCTAGTCGCTATCTGGAGGGACGTCAGCGGGCTGAGTCTCGCAGGCCGGTGACACAGCCTGCCGCAGACCCGCTGCAGGATCATCCAGATGATCTGAGGAGCGACGCGCGCAGGCGCGGTGCGCACTCCGATCTCCCGCCTCCGCCGGGGCGCCATAAGCCGTGAGTGCGTAGAGCCCAACGCCTGGAGGACGAGCGCGATCGCCGCAGCCGAAGGTCGTGCCGGCGACGGCCAGCGACCACCGCTGCCGTGCGACTCTCCGCCATCGTGTGGATGTTGAAGAGCGGCATGTCTGGGCGATGAACGAGCCCAGCTAGACGGCGTGCTCCGTGAGCTCGGCGGTTTTGTCGTTTTTCAGGAATCTTGCTAGGCGATCCGCTTCGAATACTGACGGATCGCGAGCGTCAGTGTCACGACAGCAAAGACCGCCAGGATCGCCAGGGGCTCCGCGATTTGCGCAAGGCCTGCGCCTTTCACCAGCAGCGCACGCGAGATGGTCACGAAGTGCCGGACGGGATTCAGCAGCGACACCGTCTGCACCCACGGGGCCATGCTGTCGATCGGGGTGAAGAGGCCGCTCATGAGCAGATAGATGTTCAGGATGAAGAACGTCACGAACATCGCCTGCTGCTGGGTATCGACCATCGTCGAGATCCAGAGCCCGATGGCGAGCGCGACGACGAGATAGACGGCCGCCGAGCCAAAGAGCAGCAGCAGACTTCCTCGCACGGGAATGTCGAAAATCAGCCATCCGACAGTGAGGCCGATTCCGAGATCCAGCATGCCGAGCACCCAGAAGGGGAGCAGCTTCGCCGCGATGAATTGGCCACGCGTGAGCGGCGTCACATTCAGCTGCTCGAGCGTGCCCAGTTCCTTTCGCGTGCGATGTTCTGAGCGCTCACGAGCGTGGCGATCAGCGTGACGAGCGCGACCAGCAGACCGGGCACCATGTAGTGCTTGTAGTTCAACGTCTGGTTGTAGCGGCTGCGCAGGAAACCTCGATACGGGCACTGCCTCGCACGGGCGGTTGATCGCCAATCGTGGCACGCACATTGGCCGTCGCCGGCCGCAGGGTCTTGCCGATCTCCGCCGAATAGGCCGACAGGATCCGGACGGCGTACGACTGGACGATACCCGCGGCCGAGCCCTTTTCGGCGTTGACCGCGAGCTGGACTGGGGCAGTGCCCTCGCGGACGAGCGACGATTCGAAGTCGTGCGGAATGGTGACGAGCAGCGTCACTCGGCCGCGCAACAACTCGTCGTTCGCCCGATCCAGCGACGCGGAGCGTTCGACGATCCGGAAGTTGCCGGACGCCACGAATCGATCGACCAGGCCGCGGGACGTCGTGGTTCGATCGAAGTCCACGACGTAGGTTGGAATGTCCCGGATTTCGAACGTCGCAGCATTCGACAGGACCAGCAGCTGGAGAATCGGCAGCACCAGCACCTGCGCCAGCGTCGCATGATCGCGAACGACGTGCAGCACTCGGCTCGCGCGAGAAACAGGATGCGGCGCACGGTCTACTCCAGCCGCTCCCGGAACGACCGCGCACTGACGGTGAGAAGCCCCAGCGCCATTACCGCCAGGACTATCGTTTCGCGCCACAGATATTCGAGACCGACTCCTTTCAGCATGATGCCCCGCGCGACGGTCACGAACCAACGCGCCGGCACGACGACCGACGCGGCCCGCAGCGGCCACGGCATGCTTTCCAGTGGAAAGATGAAACCGGACAGCAGCATGGTCGGCAGCATCGTGCCGACCAGCGCGCCGAACATGGCCACCCGCTGTGAAGACGTTCGCGCGGAGATCAAGATGCCTAGCGACAGCGAGACGAGGATGAACAGCAGTCCTTCGGCGAGGAGCAGCGGCAGACTCCCGAGCAGCGGCACCTTGAACACGAGGCGCGCCTCCACGATGACACCGATCACCGAAACGAACCCGATGAGCAGATAGGGCAGGACCTTGCCGAGGACGATCTGCCAGGGGCGCAGCGGCGACACGAGGAGCGTCTCCGAGTGTGCCGGTCTCCTTTTCACGAGTCAGCGAAATGGCGGTCATGAGCGACGAGATGATGGTCAACGACGAACGCCATCAATCCGGGCACGAAGAGGTTGGAGCTTTCACGTGTCGGATTGAATCGAGTGCGAATCTGCGGCACGATGCGGACCCCGCCCGCGGTTGCCCGAAGCTCGCGCTCGTAAGCCTGAACGACCTGAAGCGCGTACGCCTGCACCGAGCTTCCCGTGTTCGGCTCGGTCGCGTCGGAAATGATCTGCACGCGCGCCGGAAGCCCCTGTCCAAGCCGAGAGGCAAACCCGGACTCGAAGACGAGGGCTCCCTGCGCGTCGCCGCGCTGAAATAGCCGGTCGACTTCGGTGGGGCTGTGCACGACGGCGACGATGCGAAAGGTGTCCGTCGCGCCGAAGCGGCCGCGTAGTGCGAGTGTGACGTAGTCCGGCGACCGGATCCACGATCGCGAGACGAACGTGCTGCACGTCGGTGCGGATCGCGTAGCCGAAGATGATCACCTGGAGGATCGGTATCAGCGTGATGACGATGAGCGTTCGGCGATCGCGCAGAATGTGATAGGTCTCTTTCCTCAGAAGCCCGACGAAGGGCGCTCGACTGTCCGCTGGATGCCGTCATGCTCCGGGCCTCTGGTCCGCAGGCGCTGCGGTCGGGCGGGCGAGGCGCACGAACACCTCGTCTACGGACTCGGCTCCGAACCGCGTTTTCAACTCGGATGGCGTGCCGATCGCGCCGATCTCTCCCGCGACCATGATCGAAATGCGATCGCAGTATTCGGCCTCGTCCATGTAGTGGGTCGGTCACGAACACGGTCGTTCCGGAAGACGCAGCCTCGTAGATCATTTCCCAGAACTGCCGCCGCGTAATCGGATCGACGCCGCTCGTCGGCTCGTCCAGAAACACGATGCGCGGCTGGTGAAGAAGCGCCACCGAGAACGCGAGCTTCTGACGCCAGCCCAATGGAATCGCTCGCACCAGTTCGCCGGCGGCGTGACGAAAGCCGAGGCGAGCCAGCATGGCGTCCCTTCGATCGCGAATCTGGCGATCCGTCAAATCGTAGATGCCGCCGTAGAGCTGGATGTTTTCGGCAACCGTCAGATCCTCGTAGAGTGAAAAGCGCTGGCTCATGTAGCCGATGTGTCGCTTGATGGATTCGCTGGCGGTGTAGACGTCGTAGCCCGCAACGGTCGCCTGCCCGCTGGAGGGTGAAAGCAGGCCCGTCAGCATCCGGATCGCGGTCGTCTTTCCGGCGCCGTTCGCTCCCAGAAACCCGAACACCTCTCCCGCTCGGACCTCGAAGGTAATGCGGTCGCATGCGATGAAGCTTCCGAACTTCCTGGTCAGATCCTTCGCCACGATGGCTGCTTCGCCGCTCATGCCGCGTCCTCCGCGTCGTCGCCGCCCATACGTGCCATGAACGTGTCCTCGACCGTCGGTACCGTTGCCTCGACAACGAGGTGGTCTATTCCTCGGTTGGCCAGGAACGCCCGAACCTCCCGTTGCTGTGCTTCGGCCGGCACCTCGGTGCGCTTGTCGGTGAAATGAATCGATTCGCCGAAGGGATAGGCCGTGTTGGTATGGGGGTATTCGCGGAGCGCCCGTAACGTTTCGTAACGCTTGTCCGAGCGAATCCCAATCAGGGGACGGTCGAACGAGCGCGCAACGGCTTCAGGCGTGTCGATCGCGAGCAATCGACCTCGTTGAATGAGCGCAACGCGATCGCAGCGGTTGGCCTCGTCCATATAAGGTGTCGAGACCACGGCAGTCAGACCGCCCGCCTTCAGGTTGGCAAGCAGATTCCAGAACTCCCGGCGCGAGACGGCGTCTACGCCGGTGGTCGGCTCATCGAGGAAGAGGATTTCTGGCCTGTGCACGAGCGCACAGCAGAGTGCGAGCTTCTGCTTCATACCACCCGAGAGCGCGCCGGCGCGTCGTTCCTTGAACGGCTCGAGCTGACTGTAGATGGGCGAAATGCGCTCGTGCTCGGCCTCGATTGTCGTGCCGAACACCGAAGCAAAGAACCGCAGGTTCTCTTGAACGCTCAAGTCGGGATAGAGAGAAAAGCGGCCAGGCATGTAGCCGATTCTGTTGCGAAGCGTCCACAGACCGGTGACGACGTCTTCTCCGAGAACCCGCGCGCTGCCCGTGTCCGGCACGAGCAGCGTTGTCAGAATGCGGAACAGAGTGGTCTTGCCGGCCCCGTCCGGACCGATGAACCCGAAGAGCTCGCCCGAGCGAATCGCACACGACACGCCCGAGAGCGCCGCCGTCGTGCCGAATCGCTTGCCAATGTCCTGGACCACGACGGCGTCAGTCATTGCGCGTCCCTCCAGGAAAACGAACGTCCGCCGGCATTCCCACTTTGAGAAGACTCTCGTCGTTGGCGACGCGAATCTTGATGGCGTAGACGAGATCTGCCCGCTCTTCTCGTGTCTGAATCGGCGTTGGCGTGAATTCCGCCTGGGACGAAATCCACGTCACTTTGCCTGGCAGCGTCCGCAAGGTTCCAGTTCCAGCGTCGACGGCGACCTCGGCGTCCGATCCCAGGCGGATTTGTGCCAGCTGCGTTTCGGCGACGTAGGCGCGAACGTCGACGGAAGCGAGATTGGCAATCTTGGCGCAACGGTTGACCGGCTTGAACGACTTCACCGGCTCTGACATATGTCGCCAGCACGGTGCCGGCGCTGGGATTTCTGACCTGGCTCTTGCGGATCCGTTCATTGACTCGGGCCACCTGTGCGTCGCTCGACGTCACCTGTTCGGTCGCCGTCTGTCGCTGGGCTCGTGTGGCGTCGATCTGCTCGCGGTGCGCCGCGACCTGATGCTCCTGCGCCGCGATCTGTTGGTCCTGCGCCTTCAACTGCTGTTCGAGCATGCGATAGTCGCGCTCCGCCTGGTCGAGCTGCTGCGCCGTTGCCGCCTGCTGATCGAACAATCGCCGCATGCGCTCGTAGGCGCGTTTGGCCACGTCATGCTGCGCCTCGAGCACGGCCTTCTGAGCCTTTGCCGCATTGCGCTGAGCGGCCGCCGCTTCGCGTTGTGCGGCCAGGACATCAATCTGCCTGGCGACTTCGTTCACCGTGAAGCATTCGCTCCCCGTTGCGCCACCAACTGATCCCGCTCGAGCGAGAGCTCCGTCGAGTCGATCGATCCGACGATGGCATCGGCCGCGAGCTGCTGGCCCTCGGTTACATCGAACGACACCAAACGTCCCATGGCTTCGGCGCCAACGACTACTTCAATCGCCTCGACGTTGCCGTAGGCGTCCGGTTTGGCTTCGCGAGTGCAACCCGCGATCGTGGCCATGGTTGCAACAGCGAGCGGCAGCACCTTCGAGGCGTGGCGATGCATCAACGCACCTCCAGTCCGAGTGTCGTGAGGAATCTCGCGCTGGCCTCGGCGAGCTCGACGCGATGACCCGCCCGCGCGAACCGAGCCTCCAGCAGGTCGGTGCTTCGATCGACGTATTCCGATGCCGTGAGCGCACCTTCGCGCAAGCGAACCTCCGATGTGCGGACGATCTGCTCCCGTAGTTCGACGATGCGGTCGTCGATCGTGACGGCGCGTTGCAGGCGATCGATGCTGGTGCTGTCCGTGTCGGTTGCCCGGGCAAGCCCTTCGCGAAAGCCGCCTCGTCGGCGGCAGCGATCTGCTGTTGCAGGCCGAGCGCCTCGCGTTCGCGTCCCGACGCGCCCCACGACCATGCGCTCCAACGTAACTGCAGTCCGACCACGCCGTACGCCTGGACTTCGTCTTCGATGAAGTTCAGCCCCGGGCGGCCGACACCGCCTTTGGCGAAGGCCGACAACCGTGGCCGGTCCTGGTTTGCGGCTGCGTCCTGCTCTCGAGCCAGCCGCTCCTGGGTGCGCGCGAACCCGACGAACTCTGGCCGACTGCGGCCGGTGTTCTCACGCCGAGCGTTTGCAACGGCGTCATTCAGATCCGGAGACGCCAGCTCGATATCCTCGCCGATATCGCGCCCCGTCAGGTTCGATAGCCGCTTCAACGCCGATTGCCGGTTCGCGCGGAGCGCGTCGTCGTCTTGACGACGTTGGAGCAATGCCGCTTCGACGGCCGCGGCATCGGCCGGGAGCGCGGCGCCCTCGCGCACGCGCGCACGTTGGTCTCGCGGAGACGAGCTTCGAGTTCCTCGACGGTGGCGGCTAGTGCTTGCGCGCGCTCCTGGAGAAGCGCAGCAGCGAAGAACGCGTCGTTCACGTCCTGCCGTAACGCGAAGAGCGCCGTCCGGACACGCGCTTGCGACTCTGCCAGCCGCGCCTTTTCCACCGCGGCACGGGCATTGATCGTGGGATCGATCAGGCGCTGGTCGAGCCGCACCGACGCGTCGAGCGTGAGTTTCGGCGGGATGAACAACGGCTGCCCGTTCGGCACGAACGGCGGCGGCGTGGGCACGTCAGATTGGTGCTGCGCCAAGCCGTCCACCGAAATGGCCGGCTTCTTTTCGGCGTCGATATTCGCGAGTCGCAGTTCAGCTTGGGTTTCGTAGAGCCGCAGCTCGCGAAACCGCGGGTCCGCTTCGACTGCCGCCTGCTGGAGCTCACCAAGCTGAATCGCGCCGGCCTGACTGTTCGCGGCGAGAGGGGCAGATTGCGCGCCAGCTATGGCGGGAGCCGAAAGCACACCGACGATCGCTGGAACGAGGATGTGTCGTGTCATGCGCCGAGGGCCCTCAGAAAGAAGTCTGCAAGGTGGTGGCGGCGTTCTTCAATGAAGCGATCGAATTGCTGCAGGTCGAGGCCGAGCAGGACCATCAGTATCGGCCGCGCCGCGAACGGGAAGACGCACAGGGAGAGCAGGTTGACGAGAAATTGTTCGGGAGCAATCGGACGAAGCCTGCCGGTGCGGACCGCGGCATCGATCTGCTGTCGAAGCTTGAGCAACACTCTGGGCCGGACGTCTTCCGGTGATGCGCCGGTGAGAGCCGTAATCAACTGTCGCGCTCTCTCGGGATGGTGATGCAGTTCGCTGATGATGTAGCCGGGCAGCTCGGACGTTCGCGACAGATGGTCGATCTCGATGTCCACGACCTTGGCAATCTTCTCCTCGAGTGACGCGTCGGACGCCATGACCTGAACGACCTGAGGAAAGAGCTGACCCGCCGTTCGCCTGAAAACCGCTTCGGCAAGACGGTCCTTGGTGCGGAAGTAGTAGTGCAGCAACGCCTGGTTGACGCCTGCCTCTCTGGCGATGTCCTGCATGCGGGCGCCCGCCGTTCCATGCCGGACGAACACGGCGTGCGCGGCGTCGAGAATCCTGCCTTCGGTGTCGCCGTTGTGCTCTGCTCGGCGGGGCTCGTGGTGCGTGGCGAGCGCGCGCCGTGTCGGCGGTCTCCTGGAGGTTGGCGTCGGATTCGGACGGCGTTTCGAGTGCTTCAGGCGCGCGGCCACGATCCTCATGAGATTAACTGTATGATTAAATCATTCAGTTAATACCCGCAAGCATGCCCCAAGTGGTCTTCATCGCGCAAGTCCCCGCCGACCGTCCGAGCCGGGTTCGACGTTGAAGAGTGGGCGGCGGTGAGGGTGGCACCGATCGATTCGACGCCGTTGCCGCCCTGGAACGATGGGTGGAACGTGGCGTGGCGCCGAGCCGGTTGTCGCCTCGCATCAAGCGAGTGGGTCGACGGATCGGACGCGGCTGCTGTGCCCGTATCCGCAGACAGCCCAGTGGAAGGGTTCTGGCAGTACCCGACGCTGAGCAGAATTTTGAGTGCGCGGTGAGGTCCCCGTCTGCAACATCACCGCGGTGAGCGGGATCAGTTACGCGTCATCGATGAAGATGCGCACGCCGCGAGTTACGTCGTGCGCGGCGACGCTGATGCAGGCCTGAACGTTTCTGAAAGCTCGGTCCGATCCGATGAGAACGTAGGCGGAATGGGGTCGTCCGGATCGGGCCAGTACCGCCGGCTCAAGTAGTTCAGAGCGACGACAAACCCCAGGCGCTGTGGGACCGTGGCGATCATCAGAATCGCCATCACACCGAAGAAAGACGCTCCCTGTATCCAGGTGTGGGGGCCAAGGCCGAAGTAGACGGCAGCGATCGCGATGGCGACGAGGAATGCGATCCCCGATGATCCAGAACCCCCACGTGTCGCCGGGATTTCGTTGATAGACGAGTCCGCATTCCGGGCATCGATCCCGACTCGACAGCCATCCATCGAGCACGGGCCCGAGCCCACAGTGGGGGCATGTCTTCCGCAGCCCGTTCTTGAGCGCGATCAACGGATGGATGCTTTCTGCTGATGGGGACATGCCTGGGGATAGAGCGAGAGACATGCCGGCTGGATCAACGAGACAACTTATTAAAAATGAACAGCTTACATCAGAACATCACATCAGCGATATTTCGACGTAGAACGAAATATCGTTGAGTAACTAACGATATTTAGATTATTGTGCTCGTCGTGCGGACGGCCTCGTTTCAGCGACTCTTATTGGGGTTGCCGAGGAGCGATCCCTCGACACGATTCTCGAACGCCTCGTCCTCGGCCTCGTCAATGAAGGACTCGCGCTCGCACGCGTGTGGCTCTTCGATGCTGGCGATATCTGTCCGAGTTGCCCGCTCCGTCAGGAGTGTTCGGATCGAACCCGATGTCTTCACCTCATCGCGAGTGCCGGTCGATCGTTGGACGGCACTGAAGACTGGTCGCGACTCACCGGCGATTTCAGGCGCATTCCGCTGAACGCGCGGAAGGTCGGTCACATCGGCGCAACGGGGTCCTCCGTTCTCCTCCGCGAGATCGGCAGCGATGGACGATGGCAGCCGGATGCGGGCTGGGTCGCACGCGAATCGATCCGCAGCTTTGCCGGTCACCCGCTCGTCTTCCGCGGCGAGATTCTCGGCGTGCTGGGTGTCTTTTCGCGAACCACCCTGGAAGACGAGGAGTTCGAGGTGGCTCCACATGTTTGCCAATCACGCCGCGGTCTCGATCGCGAATGCGCGCGCCTTCGCAGAGATCGAGGCGATTGAAGACACAGCTCGAGCTCGAGAACTCATGCTGCGGGAAGAAGTGCAGGTCGCGCTCTCCGCATTCACCACGGGGACATCGTTGGCAGCGGCCCGCGTTTCAGCGGGTGCTGCGGCAGGTCGAGCTCGTCGCGCCGACGGGTGCGAATGTGCTGATCCTGGGCGAATCCGGTACCGGCAAGGAATTGATTGCCCGGCGCGTTCACGAACGCAGCCTTCCGGCGCGATCGGCCGCTCATCATCGCGAATTGTGCGTCGATCCCTCAGGAGCTGTTCGAAGCGAGTTCTTCGGGCACGTGAAAGGTGCATTTACCGGCGCCGTGCGCGATCAGGCCGGACGGTTTCAGGCGGCTGACGGGGAACGTTGTTCCTCGATGAGATTGCGGAAATCCCGTTGGCGCTCCAAAGCAAGCTGCTCAGGGTGATTCAGGACGGCCAATTCAGGCGGGTCGGCGAAGAGAGGACGCGACGTGTGGACGTCCGCTTGATCGCCGCCACCAATCGCGACCTGCCGCACGAGGTGTCACGACATCGTTTCCGGCAGGACCTGTATTACCGGCTCAGTGTCTTTCCCATTCATCTCCCGCCCTTGCGCGAACGGGTCGAAGATATTCCCGAGCTCACCGCGCATTTCGTCAAGGCATCCTCGGCGCGCCTCGGGGTTCCTCCTGCGGTCATCACCCGGCAGCATCTTGACGCCCTGCGCCGGTACCGTGGCCGGGGAATATCCGCGAGCTTCAGAATGTCATCGAACGGGCCGTGATTCTTTCGCGCGGCGGGCCTCTCCGTCTCGACCTGGCATTGCCCCCGGACAAGCCGGGCCTGGCGCCGATCAGCCTTGCCGAACAGTGATCTCCCCAGTGCGACGGACTTTGTCACTGTTCGCGAATTCCGGCAGCACGAGCGACAGAATCTGTTGGCCGCACTCGTCAAGGCAGGCTGGAAAATATACGGCCACGATGGCGCCGCTGCGCTACTTGAAATGAAGCCGACGACCTTGATCTCGCGCATGAAGGCGCTGACCATCGATCGAGCTGAGGCCAAAGGTCAGGATCAGGAAACACTCGAATGCGAACAGCCGCGAGGCAGACAACCAGTAAACTTGAAGATCTGCGTCATCATGACGTCGGTTGGGGTCGAATCTATCGCCTCCTGGTGATCGATGAAGAAATACAAGATTCGACGCTGAAATTCAAGCAGGCAGGGGCGGCGGTGCGTACGTGGTATTTCCGTGCGACACGGAGAAGGAGTTCGGCACGAAAGGGAAAGTGCCGGTCAATGCGACGATCGACGGCATTGCTGACCGGGGCGGGCTGTTCACCATGGGCAAGCCGTTCCACATGCTGGGCGTGCCCTAAGGCGATCCGTGAGCAGATTGGAAAGGGTCCCGGCGACATCGTCTCGGTCGCGTTGTGGAAAGACGAGCAGCCACGCGAAGTGGACGTCCCGCCTGTATTCAAGGCGCTCATGAAGAAGGCTGGCGTCCTTCCGTTCTTCGAGAATCTGAGCTTTACCAATCGGAAGGAATACTGCCGGTGGATCACCGAAGCCAAGAAAGAAGAGACGCGGACCCGGCGGCTGGAGAAAGCCCTTGAAATGCTGAAGAAGGAGTGCGTGCTTCCGGGTTAAGGAGGGAATCGCAATGGCAAAGAAAAATTCTCATGGGCGCGTTGTTGTTCATCGGCGGCCTGGCGGTCGGCCTCAGCATCCACGGCCCTCTCGGCCCAGCAGCGCGAGGGACGCGGCCGCGCCGCTCGATTGCCGACTATCGAGGAAGTGCCCCAGAAATCGCGACGCTGCGCCAGCTGGTTCCGACCAACTCGACCATCATGATGGACGTGCAGTGGCACTGGACCAACCTCTGGTGGGCCGGCAAGCGGAGGAACTGGCCTCTTGCGCAATGCTACTTCAACGAAGGGCGCAGCCACATCCAGCAGCTCGTGCGCAAGAACCCGACGATCCGGAACGCGCAGGACGGCACGGACGTCGAGTTGCAGGGAATCTTCGACGGCATCGACACGAGCAGCCTGGCGATGGTGAAGTCCTCGATTGAAAGAAGGACGGCGCGGAGTTCGAGAAGAACTACAAGATCATGCTCGAGAGCTGCTACGCGTGCCACAAGAGCGTCGGCCGGCCGTACATCCGTCCGCAGCTTCCGACCGGCGCAGGTGCAGGCGATGGTCAACATGGATCCGAACGCAACCTGGCCGCAGTGATGATGTCTGCACCCTCGCCATACCCACACCAACATTGGCCTTGACCTCCGGCCCTCGAGGCCGGCATGCTCAACCCGAAATGCTCCGCCCGGGGCAGTCAGCCGACTGTGCCGGGGCGCCAGAAGGAGGACCACCATGGATTTTCGTCGAAGGAGTCGTTGGACAGGGGTCGCGCTTGGGGTCGTCCTCGCGATCGGCGTGCCGTTGACAGCTCGGTGCGCAGACTCCACCCGGGCGGCGACGACTGAACCCTACACACCCGCAAAGGACGCCAAAGACCTGAAGGCCGTGCTCTTCAACTGGATGTGGGGCATGGGCATGCTGAAGGGCCATGATGAGCGCGACATGGTCGCGACGCTCGAATATCAGGGCAAGGGCACGATTCAGGTGGACGGACAACCGTGCACGCTGACGACGTATCGTGCGAGCACCAACTACCAGACCTTCAGTCAGCGGATTCGATGCGCCGTGCACGCGGCCGACCGGACAAAAATATCGAACGTCGAGGTCGTGAGCGGCCTGTGCGCCTGGAACGAAGACACGCCCGGTGCGGAGATCGGTCCAACGAAGGGGAAGAGCCGCTCCGATGCCGGCGACCGTGCAGGAGCGGCTGATCCGCATCTGGGCGAGTCCTCAGGGGCGCGGCCAAGGCCGCGGTTGCCGGGACAACGGAGACATTCTTGTTGGGTGCCAATCCAGGCACGCTTTTCGACGCAGCGGTGTCGCGAAGGTGCGCCAGACGTCCGTGTCGTGGGAAGCGGGCAAGCCGGTCGTGACGTTTCCGATTCCGGGCGTTCCAGGGGCGACGGCGACAGCCACCCTTGACGCGAAGTATATGACCGAGCGCGTCGTGGTCACCCAGGGCTCGACGACTACGGAGTTCAGCTACGGCGACTATAAAGACTGGAACAACCCGCTGAACACGATCGAAGTGTTCTACGCCGGCAAGATTGGTCGAGCGCCGGAACGGCGCGGTCGTTCGCGACCTGACGACGGACGTGACGGAGACGGGCAACGTGTATGTGGTTGTGCCCGTGCCGGCAAGTGTGCAGAAGGCGATCACGGTCACTGGGCAGCTTCCGAAAGGCGTGTTCGCGAAACCGGACGCCCCGGTCAACACGTCGGCGCCCACGCCGCGGCTGGGTGCGCACCCTGACCTGACGGGTGTCTGGGCTCATACCGACTGGATTGGAAACTACATGACGGGCGGCGGGCGCCGATGCGGTCCGACGCAGGAGGCCGGCTGCAACCGAAGCGTCAATCAGACCGAAGATTTCGAGCTCTACTCGCCCTCGCGGTTCGGCCAATTGAATCGTCCGCTGTCAAGCCGGAGCACTGGGACAAGGTTCAGCAGCTCGACATGTGGACGAACAAGTGCGACCCGGTCATGACCTGCCAGCCTCTGGGAGTTCCGCGGCAGGGTCCACCCCGACGCATCTACCAGTCGGAGAACGACGTCACCTTTCTCTATTCGGGCGGCGATGCCGGCGGCGGTTACGGCGAGTATCGCATGATCCCGACCGATGGCCGCAAGCGCACGACAAGAGGCGGAGTTCGATATCACGTATCTGGGGAATACGGTGGGACGCTGGGAGGGCGACACGCTCGTGCTCGACGCCATCGGGTTCATCGATACGACCTGGCTGGGGCGCGGCGGGTTCTTCCACTCCGATCGGATGCATGTCGTGGAGCAATTCACGCGTCAGGGCGATGCTATCCTGTGCGACGTCACGGTCGAAGACCCCGAGGTGCTCGCTGGAGCCGTGGGTGCTGCCGACACGAACGCTGCGGCGCAACGCGAATCCCAACGCGGGCCTTCTGCGAGAGCGGGGCAACTGCGAGACGAGTTTCGAGACCGAAGCAGCCGCCACGCAGATTCGGCATAGTAGAACGTTGAAAAATCACGGAACCGCCGAGCACGGAGAGATCGCCGAGACTTGAAGGACGATTTCTCAGCGCTCTCGGCGGTGATCGTCGCTTTCACCATTCACGGAGGCGCAAATGATGGGGCGAATTTCGCGCAGGTGTTGTCGTATCCGCGTGGCTTGATAGCCGGCGCTTCGTTGGCCGCGCACCATTCTCTCGCGGGCGTGTACTCGCTGGGCAAGGAAGCGAAAGTAACCGGGGCGTTCAAGGCATTTAGGCTCGTCAATCCTCACTCGTCGTTGAAACTCGACGTCAAGAACCCGGATGGCACGACAACCGAGTGGTCGATCGTTGGCGGCAGCGTCCAGGCCCTGGCGCGGCTCGGGATCGGCAAAGACGGACCGAATGCCATCAAGGTCGGGGATGAAATCACCGTCACGCTCATGCCGGCGGCGGACGGCAAGAGTCCGATTGGGCTTCTGGTCGCGATCACCTGCCCGGACGGACACACGGTCCGTTTCCGGTCCCCAGATGAGTAGACGCGCGATAACGCTGCAGCGACACCGCGGTGGAGTGAGGCTCTCGCCTGACTTCACAACAGCTCGCGATCAGACCCGATGTATCAGTTCGTCCGGTTCGCCGAAAGGGTTCCGATTTCGACCAGCGCGATCTTGTTCACGCCGCTGTTTGCGGTGACGATGTTGCCCTGAGCCGTGGCCTCGAAGTGGCGGAGCACGCCGCCGCCGGATGGGATCGCGAATGTTTGAAACTTTTCAGTCTGCGTGTCGAACCTCACCATCGTGTTTGGCCGCACGCCGGACTCGCTGTACCCAAATCACGTTACCGATTGCGGTAATAGCGTACGGCTCGGAGTCCTTGCCCCCCGGTGAGGGCCATTCCTTGACCTGGCCGGTCTTCGGATCAAAACGCCCCAAAGTGCCACGCGTGAAAGTCGGTGTATCCAGATCACATCATCCGCCGTGATGGTCAGCCGGCGCGGGCGCGCATCCGCGTTCGGCAGCGGATACTCGCTTGATCTCCATGGTTTTCGGATCGACGCTGCCGATGCGGGGGCCTCGAAAGTCCATGCACCAGGGCACGCCTTTCGAGTTGAGGCGGATGCCGTACGGATAGGTATTGTCGCTCGGCGTCTTCTTGATCACCATGTCGCCGGTCGCCATGTTGATGCGGCCGACATGTCCGGACTGCAGCGTGAAGAAGAGGTTGCCGCTGCGTGCGTCGATGATCGGTGTGTGCGGACCGCGTGCGCCTGGGTCGTTGAGCGGATACTCCTTCACTTGACCCGTGCGGGGATCGAGCCGACCGATCACGCCCTTCTGAATCCCGGTGTGCCAGATATTCCCCTGCGGGATCCTCGCCCAGACCGTGCGGTTGGGTGTTGGCGGGCAGCTCGAACTCGCGAATCTGCCCCGAGCGCGGATCGAGACGTCCGAGCTTGCTGGCGAAGTGGCCGGTCCACCAGATTGAACCGTCCGCCGCGGCGTGCGAGTCGTGCGGCCGCGACCCGAGCGTAGGAGCCAGCCACTCCTTGATCGAGACGGTCGCCGGGCCCGAGATGAGCACTGCGCCCGGGACATCCTTGATTGGGTAGTGCGCCGCCAGATACGACGAGATGGATTCGAGTTCAGCCGCCGGCAGCTTCACCATCGTGGCAATGCGGTCCTGCCAGCCATCTTTGGTGTAGCCCCATGAGTTGGCAATCATGTTGAGACCGTGGCAGCGTGTGCATGTGGCTTGCACATGTTCACGGCCCGCACCTTCCGGCAGCTGTACGGGTGGCGGTCCCCCTGACGCCCGCCCGGTCCGCCGGCGCCACCCTGCCGGCCGGCTGGAGGCTGTTGCGCCACTGAATGGGAGGAGAACGCTGAGGCCAGAACGCCACCAACGCCAGGAGAAGAAAGCGCGCACTCTCATATTTCCTCCACGAGCAGATTTCAGGGTTTCAAGCATCTGTGGATATTACGCGAGGGGTTTCCTCACCGCCACTCCGTGCTAGCATCGCCTTCTGCACGACGCCAACAGGAGCAGGCAACCCATGTCAACAAAGCGATTCCTCGGCTCGATCGCCGGACTCACCGGAGCAACCGTGCTGTGCTCGTTCCTGTTCACCACCTCGCACGCCCAGCAGCCGGCGACCGATGTGGCCATCGACAACGACGACATCGGCGGCGTCGTGACCGGGCCGAAGGGGCCTGAGGCCGGCGTCTGGGTCATCGCGGAAACACGCGACCTGCCAGTTCGTTACATCAAGAGCGTCGTCACCGACGATCGCGGCCGCTTCGTCGTGCCCGACCTGCCGCCGGCGAGCTACACCGTCTGGGCGCGCGGCTACGGTCTCGTCGACAGCGCCAAGGCCACCACATGGCCGGGGCAGCACGTGAGCATCACCGCGACCCCGCGCCGAATGAAGCAGCGGCGGCGCATTACTATCCGGCGATCTACTGGTATTCGATGCTGAAGATTCCGGCCGCCGACCAGTTCGGCGGCAACGAGCAGCATTCCGGCCCGGTTGACGCAGCCCGCGTGGATCAGCGCAATGAAGAACACCGGCTGCATCGGCTGCCATCAGCTCGGCCAGCTCTCGACCGCGCACGATCCCGCTGGCACTCGGCACGTTTGCGTCGCCGGCGGATGCCTGGCGTCGACGGGTGCAAGTCTGGTCAGGCCGGGCAGCTGATGATCGGCCAGGTGACCGGCCTCGGCGATGTCGCGTTCGCGAACTACGGCGACTGGACCGATCGAGTCGCGAAAGGCGAGCTCCCGTTTGCCAAGCCACCGCGACCTCAGGGCGTCGAGCGGAACATCGTCGTCACACTGCGCGACTGGATGAACGACAAGCAGTATCTGCACGATCTGATCGCGAGCGACCGGCGCACTCCCACCGTCAACGCAAACGGACCGACTGATCGGCTCGCCCGAATACAGCTCGGACGTCATCCGATTCTCGACCCAGTGAAGAACGTCGCCACCACGTTCAAGGCGCCGGTGCGCGATCCCGAGCATGCCACTCAGCCTCGGTCCTGGTCATGCCGCGATGCTCGATGCGTTGCAGCCGTCGCCCTACTGGGGCAGCGAGCGGATTTGGGAAACCCGCGTGAACAACCACAACTCGATGTTCGGCCGTGACGGCCGAGTGTGGCTGGCCGCCTCGGTGCGCGGCAGCCGAGAATCCGGCCTTCTGTAAACAGGGCTCCGATCATCCGTCGGCCAAGGCGCTTCCGATGGAGCGCGCGATTCGCCATCTGGCCGTTCTCGATCCCAAGACCGAGAAGCTACAGTTCGTCGACACCTGCTTCTCGACGCACCACCTGCAGTTCGGCTACGACGCCAACGACACGCTGTGGACGAGCGGCGGTGGCCCGGTGGTCGGCTGGCTGAACACGAAGATGTTCGACCAGACCGGCGACGCGGCGAAGTCGCAGGGCTGGACGGCGCTCGTGCTCGACACCAACGGCAACGGCAAGCGGGACGCGTACATCGAGCCGATCGATCCGCCGGACCCGACGAAGGACACACGCATCAACGTCGCCGTTTTATGCGGTGATGCCGAGCCCGGTGGATGGCTCGGTGTGGGGCGCGACGATGCCGGTGTGCCTGGAGCTGTCGTGAGGATCGCGCCCGGCTCGAATCCGCCGAGCACGGCGCTTGCCGAAATCTACAACGTGCCGATGCCGGGGTTTGGGGCGCGCGGCGCCGACATCGACAAGCAGGGCGTGGTGTGGGTGTCGCTCGGCAGCGGTCACATCGGCAGCTTCGATCGGCGCAAGTGCAAAGGGCCTCTCAACGGACCGAAAGCCACCGGCGATCACTGTCCCGAGGGCTGGTCGTTCCATCAGTATCCGGGCCCGGCTTCAGGGGCATCGGCGAGAACAGCGCCGAGTCGAGGCTACTACTCGTGGGTGGACCAGCACAACACGTTCGGGCTCGGCAACGATGTGCCGATGTCGACGGGCAATCTGAACGACGGCATGATCGCGTACGCGAACGGACGGATGATTGTGCTTCGCGTGCCGTATCCGATTGGCTTCTACGCGAAGGGTTTCGACGGCCGCATCGACGATCCAAATGCTGGTTGGAAAGGCCGCGGGTTGTGGGCTGCTAACGGGGACCGTGCGCCTTGGCTGATCGAGGGTGGCAAGGGAACGCGCCCTCTCGCGGCGCACTTCCAGCTGCGCCCCGATCCGCTGGCGAAAATAAGACGGGTCATGGCAAACGGTTGGTCGGGGTCGCGGTCGACCGTTCCTCGACGAGCGACGGCGGGAGGGATGGCCGAGTGGTCGATGGCGGTGGTCTTGAAGAACAACAGATCGCGCCGTTTGTCGAAGTCGCGATTTTGGTCAGGTTGACATGAGCATCCAAGCGATCCCGAAAGGATTTCGCACGATTACCCCAAATATCATCGTTGATGACGCTGAGAAGGCAGTGGAGTTCTTGAAAAGGGCATTTGGCGCCACGGAAAGTTATCGGCTGATGACGTCGAACGGGAAGATCGCCCATTGCGAGCTGAGAATAGGCGATTCGGTGCTGAACCTCGGCGCATCGATGGAGGGTTGGCCGGCACGCGCGCTGGTCGCCCAGATCTACGTCGAGGATTCCGACGCGCTGTTCAGGCGAGCCGTGGAGGCGGGCGCGACGGTGATCATGCCGATGACCGATATGTTCTTTGGATCCTCGCGAAGGCCGTGTGTCCGATCCCTACGGCAACGTGTGGACCATTGCAACCCTGAAGGAGGAGGTCCCCTGAGGAGATGCAGCGAAGGATGAAGGCGCACGGTTACTAAGCGCATTACTCGAGCCCTTATTTTCGCGCCCAACAGTCCAACCGCGTCTGACCCCCATTATCGTGGCTATCGCGTGGCGGATGGAGTACAGTCGCAGCACTGCTCTCCTGAACCTGCTGCCTGATTCTCGCCTGCGCTAGGCCCATCACGCATCAGCCTTCATCAAAGCCCCGGCATGGTGCGGGGGGCGATGGCGACGCGGGATCGCGGAGTTCGACGCCCAATCCCGCCGACCACTGTCACAAATATCGATTGGAAGGAGCATCATCATCATGAGTGGAAGTCTGCACCCTACGGAAATCCATCGACGTCGGCACCGCAAAGAGAAGCGCAACAAGCTGCGCGCGCAGCTTTGCGGCGGCGCCGGCGGTCGGGCGCGCCGCGATCGAAGCGAAGCTGCAGAAAACATATGCGCTCGGCTCCGCGGCCGCAGACGTCCAAGTCAAGTGCCCAGGACGCGGCGCCGGTTCCTGTGACTCGGACTCTGAGCCCTCGCTGAGGAAGGCTTTCATGTCGGATTTCAAGGTCATCGTCAGGAACAACGGCCCCTATCGCCTCGAAGGTGAGGGCATCACGATCTGCGACCAGGAAGGGCGCTGTATGCGGTCTCGCCGGGCGCACTGTCGTTTCCCTGTGCCGTTGTGGGCACTCGGCCAATAAACCCTTCTGCGACGGGACGCACAACAAGGTCGGCTTCCAGTCAGAGTGCCAGGCCCACGACCTGCCGCCGCCCAAGCCGAAGGCGTAATGACCGGCGCAGTCGCCACGAATGGATATACTGAGATCATGATTAACGTATCCGAAACGGCGGCGTCGAAAATCAACGAACTGCTGGTCGAAGAACAGAAGGCCGGCGGCGGCTTGCGTGTGTTCGTGCAGGGCGGCGGCTGCTCGGGATTCCAGTACGGCATGATGATCGAAGAGAACGGGCAGGGCGCGGGCGATCAGGTCTTCGAGTCCCACGGCGTGAAGTTGTTCGTGGACCCGATCAGTATCCAGTATCTGAAGAACGCCGAGGTCGACTTCGTCGACACGATTACCGGCGGCGGGTTCACGATCAAGAACCCCAACGCCAAGTCGACCTGCGGCTGCGGGTCGTCATTCTCAACCGAGTAAAGCCGATGCATCGGTTTGCTTCGCCCAGCGGATCTGCATCACTGGGGATTGAGGACGGCGACGCTTGATCATGCTCGACATAGAGGATCTCACCGACCATCAATCGCGATTGCTCGATGTGCTCAGTGAGGAATTTGAAGAAGCGCCACGTCTTGATGAAACGAGCGGCGCAACCCTCTACCACAGACTTCGCACGCACCTCACCGCGGAAGGGGCCACCGACGGCGATTTCGAGTTCCTGACAGGGCAGCTTGCTCGCCTCATCATTGAATCGGACAACCCGTTTACGCCCCGACAAAAAACCGCGCAGTTGAAGTTGATTTCAGAGATGTTTGCCTTGCGAGATTTTCATCTTGTTGTGGACCGTGGTGCTCTTGTCAGCCTCGCCTTTGCCGACCCGCCGACCGGCATTAATGCTCCGACGCGCGACGAGCAATCTGAGCGCTGGTTACACGGCATCTACTGACCTCTCGTCCCGCGACCAACTTTCGATGCTTCTGTCTGATCGACCATCCATGGCAGCACCGGCCTCCATGGCACCTCTTGAATCAGGCTGTGCCTGGGGCCCGCATAGGTGTTAGAGCCCTCTCGCGCCGCGTCAGAGACGCTCATGGCCCGTCATGACAACAAGAGGACAAGTCACTCAACCGGCCATCATCCGCGCCTCTCAGGGCTTCAACGGCGCATCACGCGAATCGCCGCCCGGGTGGAGCAGTAGAATACCGTCCAGACCTTGCGATCTGCGGACGCGGCGCGACGTGACACATGGGTGACTGGCAGCCGGCGATAGGGGAGCGAGCCGCGCGAATTTAGGCGACATCTCGATGCGGAGAGGATGGCCGAGTGGTCGATGGCGGTGGTCTTGAAAACCACTGTAGCGGAAACGCTACCGGGGGTTCGAATCCCTCTCCTCCGCCAGCCTTCGCTCGCTGACGCGAGCTTCGGCTGGGCGAGCCTCGACGAAGAGTTCCTTCACTTCTCTAATGACCCTGAGCGGGTTCGCTGAAATGCGACGTCACCTCGACTATCTCCGACGCATCGGTTGACGAGCGGCGTCCGCGCCGGAGGGTCCGGCACAGACGCCGCGAGAGGGCCTGGACTAATTGGGCGCGTGCACCGTGCCCGAACCGCTGTCGTGAATGCGATCCGTCACGCGAGGATCCAACGGGGCACCGATGAGACTCGAATAATCCATCGTCCCTGGCGTAAGTCGTTGCTTGATGGATCCAGGGAACGGATTGGCCGACCCCTGTTCCCCATACGGATCCGTGTACCACGCGTTCGGCCCGCCGGCGTTCTTCAGGACCGCCGGCATGAAATACATGCCTCGATGCAGGCCTTTGAAAGCCGACCGCGGGTAATACGTAACCCCTGCTCGGTGTGCTTCGTTCAGTTACATGTACTGGCGCAGACCACCCTCGGGTCGCGGCATGGGGACTCGGCGAAGCGCTCACGCAGCAAACGCGTAGAAGCGAACCCGCTTTCGCGATCAGGCTCGTGTCTGCTGATCCGCACATACGTTGCCGTCGAGATCGACGTCGGCGGCCGAGCACTCCGAGCGCGAGGAGAACGCACCGCGTTGTACTGCCCGGCTCGGCCAGCCGGTGGACCGTGATGCCGAGCGCGCCGGCGAGGATCCCGCCCCACGGCGGCCGAGCGGGCGCCGCCTGCCCCCTGAAGGCGGTGATCTCACGGTAGGCGACGCCCGTGAGCGCGCTGAAGGGCGTCGAGCAGCCACGCCGCGTTCGAAAGCGCGACGCCCTCGTGTAGACCGCCCGCGCCATGCTCCGCGCCGGCTCGTCCGACGACCCAGACCGACGAACCCGCCGCGCGCGGTCCTCGGGTGCGGGCGCGACCGGATCCGGCTCAAACAGCCACGGGAGGTACGTCACGCCACCGGCGCCGACCGCGGCCTGCCCCGGCGACCGCCTCCGCGCGGCAAGGAAGGCGTCGTCGGGAACCGACCCCCGTCGCCAGCCCGTCGTCGGCGAACACCACCTCGGTGCAGCCACGCCTCCAGCGCCCGGCCGCCCACGCCGTTCTCGGCCATCACGAAGTAGCGCTCCGCCAGCGGGCTCAGGATGCTCGAGATGCCGTGCGCGAGATCGGCGGCCTTCGCGGCGACGTGACGCGGCCATCACCGACGTCGTCCCGATCGACGAAGGCGACGCGCGACTGCGGCGTCGAGCTGAGCGCCGCCGCCGACCGCGGACGTGATCCGAGTCGACCGTGCCGGGGAGCACCAGCGCCGTCGGGAAAACGTGCCCAGGTGCCCTGCAGCCGCGCCCGACGGTGACCGGTGGAACGGCTATTTGGTCGCCGGCCACGATCGGCGGCAGCAAGCGCGCCAGCGTCGACGCCGGCGCGACACCAGCTCGGGGTCACCGCGACGGCCACGACCACACGCGGTTGTCGGTGCACCATCAGCGGAAAGGCGCGGTCGTCGCCGTCGCGACGATGCGACCCGGACAGCCGCTTTGACCAGCGCGTCGACCGGCTCCACGAGAGCGCGGCGACCCGCGCGCCGACCTCCGGATAGAACGCGCGGAGCACGGCGACGTGCGCGAGATCGTCGTTCGGGAGGGCGGCAGGCCGTGGCGCTCGATCCAGAGACCGAGCGGCGCCGTGATCGTCGCGCGCAGCGGATGGCGGGCGCCGCCCCGAGTGTCCATCCACATCACCACCGGCGCCAGCGGGACGCCGCGCTCGTCGATCGCGACGACCGACATGTACTGAGCCGTCACCGCGGACGGCCGCGATCGCGCCCGCGCCGCCGGCACCCGGTCGCGACGGCTTTTCGTGCGCACCGGCCGATCGCCTGCCACCAGGCTTCGGCGTCCTGCTCCGCGGCCGTCCGACGAATGTGATGCGAACGACTCGGCCGCGGCACAGCGGATCGCTCCTTCGCCGTCGACCACCGACCTTCCGCCCGTCGTGCGGATCGATGGCGAGGACGTAAGGCACCCGATCCCCGCGCGAGTCGAGACCCTATCGAGCCTGCTGGGAAAGCGCCCACCCGTACGCCGACGAATACCCCGTCTTGCGAGACTGCCCGAGCGAGGACGACCGCGCGAGAGATCCTGAGCGAGCTGAGATGGCCCAACGAGCGCGTCGTGGGGGAGAACGGCAAGGTCTCGGGCTCGATGTACTGCGGCTCGCACGAGCACACGAGTTCCTCAACGGGCGTTCGGTTACCTGGAGCACATGAACGCATTGCAGCGCGACGTCTGCCCGGGCTCCACGCTTCCAGGGTGAAGTGATCGCGATGGGCCTCGACATCATGCACGCCGAGCGCGATCACCGACACCACGCCCGGCGGTCTCGTCACGAGCGGCAGGAGCGGCAGCATCCTGCTGTGCTCTCATTACCGCGAGGCGGGCGCGCGTCGCGGCGTCGACCGTCCCAACGTCGTCAAACCCAGAGGCGCACCCGGCGTTCGACAAGGCCTGCCACCTGTCTCGGCATGCGGAGCCGCGCAAGGCGCCGGTCGATCCGCGACGTTACACGCGCCGACCTCGACGCCGTGCGCCGCCGCGAGCGACATCGCGAGAACACGGTCCGCCCTCGTCGGCTCGGCGGCAGCACCCCGGATACGGCACGATCGACCCCATCGACCGGCGCTGTCCGACGCTCGCGCTCGAGCAGCGCGTCCGGCCTCCACGATCGACGGCTGCCTCGGCGGGTTTCATCCCTGCCGTGGGGAGAAGCACTCGGCTACGACATCCCGCCGCTTCGACTTCCGGCTGCCGGGCGTGACCTCGATCTCGGCCGACACCCACAAGTACGGCTACAGCTCCCAAGGGCTCGTCGGTGCTCGCGTTCCGCGACCGCGGGCTGCGCGACGCAGCTCTACTTCATGCGTCAAGACTGGTCGGGCGGGAAGTACCTCTCTCCGGGCATCGCCGGGAGCCGCTCCGGCGGTCTGCTCGCCGCGACGTGGGCGTCGATGGTGTACCTCGGCCGCGAGGGCTACCTCACGCTACGCGAAGGCGATCTTCGAGACCGCGTTACGCGATGCAGGACGTGGTCACGGAGCCTGAAGCGGCGCTCCGCATCCTCGGCAAGCCGAGCTTGCTGCTTCTCGTTCACCTCCGACGACGTTCGACATCTACCGTGCAACAGGCTTCATGCGGGGGCGCGGCTGGCGCTTCAACGGACAGCAGTACCCGAACGCGCTCCCACATGTGCGTGACGCGCGCCGCAGACCGGCCGGGCGTGAAGAGGAAGCCTGGACGGTCGCCCTCGCGAGGTCAGTCGAGCGCTCCGCCAGCGCAAGGACAGCCCGCAGAAGAAGCGGCTCGATCTACGGCGGCATTCCGGGCGGCTGGAGCACCGGGCCGACGACTTCATCCGTGCGGTGATGTCCGACATGATGGATCAGCACCAGGGCTTGCCTGCGTAGGAAAACGACCGCAGGATACTCGTCACGACGTAGACATGAGCATCCCGACCAGCAGGTCGTGCTCCCACGCCGACATGGTGTTCGCCGTTGGAAGCGACGGTGAAGTTCGGCGAGCTCCACGTCAGCCAGAGCGGCATCGACCTGGTTCCTGAACGCACGGATTCCGGCGAAGTTGTCTTGGGAACGGTTCGACCGCCTGATGCGAGCAACGCTACAGGCGACTCGCGACACTCATGGAACACCTGCCGATCGACGTGTCGCCGGCTCGGCGCGCCACCGACGCCGAGGCGATCGCCGACGAGATCGATCTCGCGTGTCACGCGTGCACACCGGCTTCTTCTACGTCGTCGGCCGCGGGGTTCCGATCGATCTGCGAAGCGGCTCAATGCTCGCCCGATGCGTTCTTCGCGTTGCCCGACGTCGAGAAGGCGGCCATCGGATGGCGACGGCGGCAAGTGGCGGGGATAGTTCCCCCTCGGCCGCGAGCTGACGTCAGGCGGCCCGACAGGAAGGAAGGGCTCTACTTCGGCAAGGAGCTCGCCCCGACGACCCTCGAGTGCGGGGCCGGGCGCCCCCTCCACGGGCCGAACCTCTTCCCGTCCGCCGTCCCCGAGCTGGGGCCCGCGGTGCTGGGCTGATGTCAGCCATGACCGCTCTCGGGCACCTGCTGCTCGTAGGATTGCGCTCGGCCTCGGGCTCGAGCGGAGCTGGTTCGAGCGGGACCTGACCCGCGAGCCCACCGTGCTCTTCCGAGTCTTCCGCTACCCGCCGACGCAGGACGAGGGGGTGGGGGCGTCGGCGAGCACACCGACTACGGGCTGCTGACGATCCTGGCCCAGGACGACTCGCGGTGGCCTCCAGGTCCGGGGCAGGGACGGCTGGATCGAGGTCGCCTCCACTCCCTGGCGTGCTCGTCGTCAACCTCGGCGACATGCTCGACCGGATGACCGCGGCCGCTACCGCTCGACCCCCTCACCGGGTCCGCAACGCCACGGGCGGCGACCGCCTCTCCTTCCCGTTCTTCTTCGACCCGGCGTGGGAGGCGAAGGTCCGGCCGGTGCCGTTCGCCGACGAGGCCCCGCCGGACGACGCCGGCAACCGTTGGGACGGCACGAGCGTCCACGAGTGGCACGGCACCTACGGCGACTACCTCATCGCCAAGGTGACCAAGGTCTTCCCCGCGCTGCTTGACGAGGTCCTCCCCACCGACGCCCCGTAGCGCCCAGTTCACCAACAATCGTGCGCGATGGAGGGACGTCCGGCGGTCTGGATCGGGCACGCCATCCTCGGCGTCAGCGACGTCGCGCGGTCGGCCGACTTCTGGCGCTCGGTATGCGGATCGAACGCAATGACGAGGTGGCGATCATGGAGCTGCGGCGGCACGCACGGTCCTCGTGCCCGGCGCCGCCGCCGGGTGCCGGAGCGCCGTTCGACCTCATGGTCAGCGACCTCCTGCGACGCACACCCGCTACACGGACGCCGGACTCGATCCTTCACCGATCGAGCAGGGCCGCAACCACACGGCGTTCACGGTGTCGGACCCGGACGGCTACCTGGTGACGGTGAACAAGCTCACACGTCGTCGGCGAGGTCTGATCAATCGGCTGTACGGCACGCGCCACTGGCCGGAGTCAGGCGGCAGCTCGCCAGCCTTTCGCCTGGTACTGCACTTCTTTCATATGCGCAATCAACACCCAGTACCAGGACTCGAAGCCGACGAACCAGCGTCAGAAGCGCGTCCAGGGCCGCTCTCCCGGTACAGATCCGCCAGGTCTCCTCGACGGCTTGGACCCAGATCTTGCCGTCTCCGATCTTCCCAGTGCGCGCCGAGTCGAGGATCGCCTGCACCACACGGTCGACGTCGCCGTCGTCGACGAGGATGTCGAGGCGCACCTTGGGCACAGAAGTCGATTGTGTCACTCCCGCGCCCCGGTACCTCCGTGTGCCACGTTGACGACCGGAAGCCCTGGACGTCGGAGACGGTCACGCCGTTCACGCGGCGTCTTGAGCGCCTGCTTCACGTCGTCGACCTTAGACGGCTTGATGATCCCGACGATGAGCTTCACGTCGTTCGCCTTTCGCTAGGCCCGGTCGTGGGCGTACGCGTTCTCGGGTCACAACGCAGGTCGAGACCGCCGCTCTCCTCCTCCTCGGTGACACGGATGCCTCCGGGAAGAGGGCCGCGACAGCGAGGCGATGAGGCCCGAGACGATGAACGAGTAGGCGAACACCACTGCACGACGGCGAGCACCTGCTCGCGAGATCAACCGCCGCCGTTGAACACGCCGTCGGAATCCGGCCGAGTTGACCGATGCGTCGGCGAACAAGCCGAGCAGGACGGAACCGATGATGCCGCCGACGGTGAACGGCGACGACGTCGGCGCGTCGTCGTATCGAAAGCGGAACTTCAGCGCGATGGCGAGGTAGCAGACGCCGCCGCGATGCGCCGATCGCTACCGGCGAGGCCGCCGACAAAACACGCAAAGTGTAATGCGACGAGACCGGCAACCCAACGCCCGGCACGGCCCCGAGCGTCATCCGCGTGCCGCCTTTCAGCCGTTCGATCACGAGCCAGCCGAGCATAGCAATACGTGG
>ERZ1370068.8398-contig-7255_pt1 | contig 47654 bp, 54 predicted proteins | sample MGYA00561227_ERZ1370068 | MGnify/ENA primary metagenome ERZ1370068 (study PRJEB38410, sample SAMEA6850437) | metagenome | study: Metagenomic assessment of the ecological functions of the soil: analysis of the soil microbiota associated with the... | reverse complement strand
CTACGTATTGCTCACGGAGCCACGGGGGCGGGCTATGCTCACCGCGACCCGCGAGCGCGCGCCCTCGCATCTCGAACGCGGGAAACGGTGAAGTAGCCGGAGGTCGAGCGGCCTGATCACCCGTGGTCGGAGGTGCGTTCGCGCCACGCGAGCGGCGCTTGCCGGGGCGCGGGCTGGCTGGCTAGAACTGCGTCCCCCTGCTCTGGCCACTCGAGCCGCCCCCTAGAGCGAGCGCCTTCAGCCCAGCTGCAATCGCGTTCAGTTCCTCGGCAGCTCAACGGCAGAGCATCCGGCTGTTAACCGGAGGCTGTAGGTTCGAATCCCTACCCGAGGAGCCAGTGTCCGAGAGCCCCGCGAGACCCGTCTCGCGGGGGCTTCGCCTTGGCGTTGCTTGGCGAAGGTCTGTTGCGGGCGTTGCGGAGGCTGACGCGCAGCGCGCGCGGGTCTCGAACACGACGCAGCACCGCGCGGGATTGGGCTCGTGAAGCGCACCTCACCCGGGCGAGTCGAGAGTCCCGCCAAGAGCCGCGACACAGCGCCAGATTCCATCGTGCAGATCAGCAGGCGCGCGTCGCTCATGAGCGCCTCGAACGGGCAGTTGCCGAGCACGATGTCGCCGTTGTCCTCACACGCGGCTCGAACCCCCGAGGCGCGCAGCGACTCGAGCGTGCTGCGCAGGAGATGAGCCTCGTCGGCCTTCGCTCCGGCGTGCTTCCGCGCGTCGTGACCGATCTGGCGCCCCCCACCTCTCCGCCGATTAACTCGAGCGCCTTCGCGGCGGCGGCCCGCCTCGACCGTGGCGCGTGCGAGCAGCCGCGCGGCGAGGTCGTAGCGGCGCGCGGGCAGCGTCACGTCGATCCGGAGCGCCGATCGTCTGTAGAGCTTGCTCGGCCGACCGCGCCCGGCCCCGTGCGTCCCGAGAGTCGCCGGAACGACACCTCGAGCAGCCCCGCGTCCGCGAGTTTGTCGAGATGAAACGCCGCCAAGGCGCGCGTGATGCGCAGGCACGCGCCGCCTCGTCGCGGCTCACCCGTCGGCCCGGCTCAAGACGTGAAGTAGAGCGATCGACGTACCGGATCGACGAGGGCGGAAGGTTCTCGAGCTGACGCTCTAGATGCTTGTGGAGGATTGGACATGGCTTGGAGTGTGGGAGAGATGTCCCCGTGGCGGAAAGCGAAACACCGCGAATCTCGGCCTCATTTCTAATCATCCGATGAGCTGTTTTAGAGAAGGATGCGGGCTTGCCCACACCGACTCTGCCCGCCTCGAGTAGAGAAGCAGGGTGACCCGCGAAAGGAGAAGCCATGAGCAGCACGACCAACGTGATCTCGAGGGCCGGCGTCGCGTCCGTCGCCGACGCCGAGGACGGCTCAACCGCCAGGCGTTCCGGAATCCTTCAGGCCGGCTTCGTCGTCGCGCCCATCCTGGCGGGCTCGACAAGTTCTTCCACGTGCTCACGGACCGGGACAAGTACCTGCCGTCGTTCGTAGAACACCATGCTCGGCGGGCACGGCCACGAATTCATGATGGTGGTGGGCGTGATCGAGATCGTCGCCGGCATCGGCATCGCGCTCAAGCCGCGCATCTTCGGCTACGTCGTGTCGGCGTGGCTGCTGCTGATCGTGATCAACCTGCTGATGGTGCCGGGCTATCTCGACGTCGCGTTGCGCGACCTCGGCTTCGCTCGGCGCGCTCGCGTTGGCGCGGCTGAGCGTGACCGCGACGCGGTAGCGTCGCGCCTTCTCGCGCATCTCGTCGTCCGCATCGGGGAGCGAGACGGCGCGGCCGAGCCACCGCCGGACGCCCGCGCTGTCCCCGAGCGACTCCGCGCACAGGCTGCGGCAGGTAGTACTCCGCGCGTGCGGGGTACGCGCGCGCGAGCTTCTCGTACTCGAGGGCGGCGGTGGCGACGTCGCCGCCTTCGATCAACACGTACGCCAGGTTCTCGTGGTCGGTCGTCCACGACGGGTTCGTGGCGCGCGCCGAGTCGCGTTCTCCGCTCCGGCGGACACCTGTTCCAGCCCCGCCAGACTGTCGTGGCGGAAGAAGAAGTCCGGCCCCTTCCGGAGCCTGCGGCGCTCGGACCGTGAACTGGGACCAGTAGCTGCCGGATAGGTGCGGTCGTCGTACCAGATGGAGAGCGGGCGTCACCCGGCCCGAGCACGAACACGGTCCCGGTCGGCACGCCGGCGAAGTAGAGCCGCGAGTGATGCGGCAGGTGCTTGTGCCGCGCCTCGAGCCAGTGCTCGGTCTCGCCCATGAACGTGCGCCCGGCGCGCATCACCAGCTCGTTTCCCCACTCGGCGACCGGGGTCTCGGCGCGCGGTCCGCTGAGCAGGGCGACCAGGGAGACGAGCGCCACGCCGGCAGCCAAAGGACGCGAGGCCAGCGCCGCCGCGAGCGCCAGCCACGCCCCATGGCGCCAAACAGCGTAGTACGACTGCCACAGCAGCGACGGGAAGAGGAGCGGCAGCCACGCGGCGACCGCCCACGTCGTGCCGAACACGACGCCTGGGTGTACGGGCCCGCATCGGCGGCGGTGGTGCGAGCGGCCGCCGCATCGGGTGACGCCGCGGGCGCCGACCGTGCGCGTCTCATGGTCGCCCATGCGCCCCAACCGGCGAGCGCGGTGAGGATCACGGCACCGGGCAACGTCGAGAGGATCGCGCGGCTAAAGCCCGACACCTGGCCGTCGGGAGCGCGTCGAGATTCACGATCGTCAGGACCGTGCGCACCAGGTTCACGCGAGCGGGTTTGTGTGGACCTCGGCGGTCGGCAGGCTTGCCGCCCACCACCACCGTCCGCCGAGCGCGGGTGGAACGCCGCCCACACGACCGTCATCGCCGCGAGGGGTGCTGCGCGACGGAATGCCGCGCGTGCGCTCGCGCCGTCGAACAGCATCGCGTAGGCGAAGCCGATGCCGGGGACCACGGCCGCGGTTTCCTTGCTGGAGCGCGAGCGCGAATGGGATCATCGCGAGCAGGCTGCGGCGCGCGCGAGTACCAGCCAGCGTGACCAGCGCCCACACCAGCATCCACAGCCCTGAGCGCCGGAGCCCCACTCCACGATGACGCCCCACGATGCCATCGCGGCGACGCCTGCCGTGGTGACCGCCGCGCGCGCCGGCGCCGGCGACGCGGCGCGCGAGCACGAAGAACAGCCCCATCGCGGCGAGGTAGAGCGCGAAGCAGGCGATGTGGAACGGCAGCGTCCTAGCCCCGAACAGGTGGTAGAGCGCGGTGTAGTGCAGCTCGCGCGACCACGGGCGGTACCAGCGGTAGGCGAGCGTACCGGGCGCCACCAGCGAGCGCAGCGAGGCGTCCTGAATCTTGTCGAGGAGGATGTAAGTCGTCGCTGAAGAACGGCGTTACGAGCGCTCGGGCGTGCTGCACCAGCAGCAGCGCCGCGAGCAACGCGAGGACGACGGCGGCCGAGGGCGGATCGGGAGGCGCGCGCGGGAGGATCGGTCGATGGGGCGCGCTGCGCGGATCCGCGGCACGCGCGGATGATGCGCGACGCGACCGAGGCGCCGACAAGGCCGCCGCGTGACACGACGGGCCCCGGACCGAGGTCCGAGGCCCGCGAGTGCGACGTATGTCGCGTGAAGCTTACTGACCCGAGGTGAGCGTGTCAGGTTGATCGCCGCCGTCTTTGCCGTGACCCTTGATGTTGTAGCTGGGACATGGCCGAGTCGGCATAGCTGACGAGACCGGCGGTGGCGGTCGCCCCTGCCGCGAACGTAGGACGATCTTCCCACGCGCCACCCGCCGTCGCCTGGCTGAACGGATTCTTGAAGTCTGCCGGCAACAGGTTGGCGATGTGGCGTACGCCGCAGCTGGCCGCGTAGACGCCGTCGTTCTGAACGCACGTAATCCTCGGCGGACGACGCCGCAGGGTGTGCATGTTCGCCTTGGTGCTACCTTCCTTGGCAAAGCGGTTCTGCATCGCGATGAAGTTGGGAATCGCGATGGCGGCGAGAATGCCGATGATGACCACGACGATCATCAGCCTGATGAGCGTAAAGCCCTTAGTGTTGCGCATCTCGGAACCTTTCTTGCTGGGGTCGCAGCGGGAACGCCACTAGTGGGGGAATCACCGCAACGGCCGTGCCACGGGCGCCGGATGGTCGAAGTCCCTGCGAGGACTGTGGATCGTTGACAGAAACGGGTCCCCGAGTCCCGCGCAATCGGGCCTATTGCAACCCGCGACGATGTGGCATCGTGCGGTTGCGCGACCGCGCCGGGGAAGACGCCGCGACGTCCGGGTCGCCATGAGTCCGAGACACCGACCCTTCCGGCGTTTCACGTCTCCACCCGCCCGCCCGCGACGTGCGACTTGCACGGCCGAACGCACGAGCGAAGTCCTTGGTCGCGGCCCCGAAGCCGTGGATATCTTTCGCGCTTGCTTCGAGCCCTTCCCGCCCCGACCCTCTAGAGAGGACCCCATGTCCCGTCGCGCCCCCGATCGCACGCTTGGCCTCGTCGCATGGGCCCTGCTCCTGGTTCCCACCCTGGCGGCCGGCGCGACGCTGCCGCCGCCTCCCGCAGACCAAGACGGACCCGGTCGTCGAGACCCTGAGCGGCGTCCAGATCACCGATCCGTACCGCTGGCTCGAGGACAAGGACGCGCCCGCGACGCGGAGCTGGATCGACGGCCAGATGGCGTCACCAGACCACATCCTCTCGAACGCGCCCAACCGGGACCGCATCCACGCGCGGCTCGAGCAATTCCTCAGGTCGACGCCGTCCAGGCCCCGATCGAGCGCGGCGGGAAGCTTTTCAGCGAAGCGCCGCGCCGATCAGGACCTGTTCGTGCTCATCGATGCGCAAGGGTGCGAAGGGCACCGGACGAGGGCGCTCGTCGATCCCCCATCCCATGAGCGTAGGACCACATCGACCACCGTGTCCAGCTGCTCGACGTCTCCCAGCGATCGGATCGCTGCGTCGCCTACGGCATCGCGGAACGGCGGCCAGGACGAGGTCGAGGTCCGCTTCATCGACACTCGCGACGCGGCAGGAGCTGCCGGACCGCCTCGCCCAAGGCGCGCTACTTCGCGGTCTCGATCGAGCCCGACCGGAAGGGCATTTTCTATGGCGAGTACGCCTCGACCGGGCTCGCGCGATCTTCCACCACGCGATGGGAAGCGCGGCGAGCGACGCGATGGCTGTTCGCGCGACGGCTACAGGCCGCGGAGAAGATCACCGTGTCGTCGCTGCTCCGGAAGACGGCCGCCGTCTACCTGCTCATCTCAGTCTTCTACGGCTCGGCACGGACGCGCAGCGAGCTGTGGGTCATGAACGTCGCCGCCGGCACGCCGCCGACGCCTGATCGTCAACGACCTCGAGGCCAGCTTCTCCGGTGACATCGCCGGGGATCGCCTGTACCTCAAGACCGACTGGCAGGCGCCGAACGGGCGCATCCTGGTCGTCGACCTCGAGAATCCGGCGCGCGACCACTGGAAGCGAGATCGTCCCCGCCGGCAAGGCGCGTCATCCAGGACGTCACCCTCGCGGGCGGACGCCTGTACGTGAACACGCTCGAGAACGTCGCGTCGTCGGTCCGCATCTACGATCCCCAAGGCAAGCCGCTCGGCTCGATCGCGTTCCCGACTCCGGGCACCGTGGGCGACGTGCGCGGCCAGTGGGGCTCGGAACGAGGCGTTCTTCACGTTCTCGTCGTTCCACGTCCCGTCGACGATCTACCGCGTCGACGTGAAGTCCGGGTGAGCGCGCCGGAGGTGGTGGCGCGCCGACGTGCCGATCGACAGCGACCGCTTCGACGTCAAGCAGGTGTGGTACCCGTCCGAAGGACGGCACCAAGGTCCCGATGTTCGTGCTGTCGCAAGAAGGGCACTGAAGCTCGACAGCTCGCACCCGACGCTGCTCACCGGCTACGGCGGCTTCAACGTCACCGAGACGCCGCGCTGGTCGACCGACGCCGCGTTCTGGGTCGACAACGGGCGGCGTGTTCGCGCTCCCAACCTGCGCGGCGGCGGCGAGCTGCGGCGAGGAGTGGCACAAGGCCGGCATGCTCGACAAGAAGCAGAACGTGTTCGACGACTTCGCCGCCGCCGGCGCAGTGGCTGATCGACAACGGCGTACACGACGCGCGACCGCCTGGCGATCTCCGGCGGCAGCAACGGCGGGCTGCTGGTCGGCGCGGTGCTCACGCAGCAGCCCGACTGTGTCGCGCGCCGTGCTGTGCTGCAGCGTGCCGCTGCTCGACATGCTGCGCTACCACCGCTTCCTGGTCGCGCGCTTCTGGGTGCCGGAGTACGGCTCGGCGGAGAACCCGCAGCAGTTTCACGTTCATCTGCGCCTACTCGCCGTACCAGAACGTGAAGCAGGGCGTGAAATATCCGGCGGTGATGCTGGTGAGCGGCGACTCCGACACGCGCGTCGATCCTCTGCACGCGCGCAAGATGACCGCGCTGCTGCAGGCCTCGACCGGGTCGGGCACGGATCGTCCGGTCATCCTCCACTACGACACACCCAGTCCGGGCACTCGGCGGTGCAAGCCGATCGCGCAAGGTCGTCGACGACGACACCGACGAGATGCTGTTCCTGACCTGGCAGCTCGCGGCTGCCGGTGGCGGCGCCCAAGGAGACCCCACGCAAGGCCGCGGTCGTGACGCCGTAGCCGGTGCCGCGCGATTGCCACCGCACCGCGACGACAGGCACGCACGCCGATGGCTGATCCGGTAGCCCACGACGCGTGGCTCCGCCCGACGCTTCGGCTTCGCCGACGTCGTCGGCTTCCTGATCGTCGCGGTCGCCAGCCCGCGCTGGATCGCGACCGCCGCGGCCGCGGGGCCGAGCGCGTTCGCGGTGTGGCTGATCGCGCTGGTCGCGTTCTTCCTGCCGCTCCGGGTTCGCGACCCTCGAGCTGTCGCGCGCGCTACCCGCGCGAGGGCGGGCTCTACGTGTGGTGCCGCGAGGCGTTCGGGGACTTCCCGGCTTCGTCGCCGCGCTGGATGTACTGGGCGAGCAACCTGACGTTCTTCCCAGGCGTGCTTTACTTCGCCGCCGGCAATCTGCTGTTCGCGTTCGGCCCGCGCGCCCAGGGCGCTCGAACGAGCCCGCCTACTACCTGGCGTTCTCGCTGATCGCGCTCGGCGTGGTGCTCGCCCTCAATGTGCTCGGCGCCGGCCTGGGCCGCCGTCTCGCGAATCTCGGCGCGTGGGGCACGTGGCTCCCGGTCGGCGTCTTGGTCGTCGCCGCGGGCGTGGCGTGGCTCCGGTTCGGCCCGGCGACGCCGTTTCACGCCGCCGACCTGGTGCCCCGAATCGACTCCTCCGGCATCGCGTTCTGGGCCACGATCGCGTTCGCATTCGGCGGGCTCGAGGCCGCGGCGCTGTTCGGCGACGAGATCGTGGACGCGCGCCGCACCTTGCCGCGGGCGCTCGTCGCCGCCGGCGTCGTGATCGTCGCGATCTACCTGGTCGGCACCGCGGCGATGCTCGTGGCGCTTCCGGTGAAGGAGGTGAACGAGGTGCAGGGCATCACCCAGGCGATCGCCCGCGCGTGCGCGCGCGTGGGCGCGCCGGCCGTCGTCCCGGTCGGCGGCGCTGCTGCTCGTCCTATCCGGCGTCGCGAGCGTCAGCGCCGCCTCGCCGCCCTCGGCGCGGCTGCCGTTCGTCGGTGGATGGAGCGCGTTCTGCCCGCCGCGTTCGGCCGCGTCCACGGGCGCTGGGGAACGCCGCTTCGTGGCGCTGCTCGTCCAGGGCGTGGGGAGCGCCGCGTTCATCGTGATGAGCCAGGCCGGCACCGGCGTGCGCGGCGCCTACGACGCGCTCGTCGGCATCACCGTGATCGCGTACTTCATCCCGTTCCTGCTGATGTTCGCGGCGCTGATCAAGCTCCAGCGCGCGCCCGCCGGTCCCGACGTGATCCGGGCACCCGGCGGCCCGCCCAGTCGCGATCGCGGCGGCGGTGGATCGGCTCTGATCGACGACCGCCGTCGCGATGGTGATCGCGCTGCTGCCGCCGCCGGGGAGAAGCATCTCCGCGCTCGCCGTCGCCAAGGTCGCCGGCGGGAGCTCTGCGCCGCTGCTGGTGGGAGCGGTGCTGTACGCGCCCGCGAGCGCTCGCCCGCGCGGGCGCGCTGAAACGCTACTTCGCGCCGAGCGTCTTCGCCACGTGGAGCGCGCACGGCGCCGCGCACCTCGATCCGACCGCCACGCCGCCATCACGCTCGCGTCGACGCCCGCCGCGTGGCGGTCGAGCGCGTCGCGCACGGGCTGGCGCAGGCTATCCTTCGCGCGCCGGAACGAATACCGCCGGCACCGCGCCGAGCTCCTCGGCGACCTCCTGCGCGCGCGCGAGCAGACGCGAATCGTCGACGATCTCGTCCACGATCCCGAGGCGCAGCGCGTCGTCCGGCAGGTACGTGTCCGCGCCGAGCGCCACCGTCTGCAGGTGCGGCATCGGGATCGCGAAGCGCAGGATCTCGAGCGGGATCATCGGGAACGGCACGCCGACCTTGAGCTCGGCGGCGCCGATCCGGCCCTTGCCGCGCGCCATGATGCGGTGGTCGCACGCGCACGTCAGGATGCAGCCGCCGGCGACGGCATGGCCGTTGACCGCGGCGACCACCGGCCGCGGAAGAGAAGAACAGCCGCTCGAAGCTCGCGCACATCGCCGGGATGAACGTGTCGACGTACTCCGGGCCGCGGTCGAGCAGCTGGCGCAGGTCGACGCCGGCCGAGAAGATCTTCCCCGAGCCGGTGAGCACGACCGCGCGATCGGTGGAGGCCTCGACCTCGTCGAGCGTCGTGACGAGGGCGCGTACGAGATCGAGGTCCAACGTCCTGCGCCTTGCCGTGCGCGAGCTGGAGCAACGCGCAACGCCCTAGCGACGTGCGTTCGATCATGCGCGCGAAGCTAGCATCCGCGGCGAAACGCTCGCCACTCGCGCGCCGCGCCGGTCCGATCGCGCCCGCGCTCGCGCGCTCGGCCCTCCTGTGGCACAGTCGGGCCATGCGTCACGATCGGGATACTACGGGCACCCACCGCGCCGTCACCCTGGCCCGCACCGCCCTGTTGCGACCGTTGTGCCCGTTCGACGGCGCTGCCCGCGCGGCTCATCGTGGTCGACGTGCGGCGCCAGCGCCTGGCGCTGGATCGAAAACGAGGCGGTCGTGTTCGAGGCGCCGGTGTCGACCGCGGCGGCCGGCATCGGGGGCGACGAGGGCTCGAATCGCACCCCGCCCGGATGGCATCGCCTTCACGCGCGCGGATCGGCGCCGACGAGCCGGTGGGCACCGTGTTCGAGAGCCGCGAGCCGACGGGACGCTTGTGGGACGCGGCGGCGGCCTCGACCGTCGCCGGGACCAACGAGGACTTGATCTTGAGCGCGCGTGCTGACCCTCGAAGGCCTCGAGGACGGCGTCAATCACGGCCCGGGGCGCGACTCGCTGGAGCGCTACATCTATCTCCACGGCACCAACCACGAAGCCGAGATCGGCCGCCCGACGTCGCACGGCTGCGTGCGGCTGGCGCAACGCCGACATGCTCGCGCTGTTCGAGCGCGTGCGCGAAGGCGATCCGGTCGTGATCGTCGAGGGAACGCTCGGTGTCTTCGGCTGACGCCGCCGCAGGCGATCGCCCCGCCCGCCCGCCCATTCCCGAATCCGTCGCGCGCCGCCCTCGCGCGCGAGGAACCCAATCCGCCTCGGCCGCGGGCGCTTCCACTACGCCGGACTCGGCGGCAGCGGCATGAGCGCCCTGGCCCAGTTCCAGGCCATGCTGCGGCGGCCGCGCGAGCGGCAGCGACCGCGCGTTCGATCGCGGCGAGCGCGCCGAGCGCGCGCGCGCAGCTCGAGCGCCTCGGCATCGCGATCCACCCGCAGGACGGCAGCGGCGTGACCGCCGACTGCGTGGCGCTCGTGGTCTCGACCGCGGTCGAGGACCAGGTGCCGGACGTCGCCGCGGCGCGCGCGCGCGGCATCCGCATCGTCCACCGCTCCGAGCTGCTCGCGCACTTCGTCGACGCGCTCCGCACCATCGCCGTCACCGGCACCGAGCGGCAAGTCGACGGTGGTGGCGATGGTGTTCGAGCTGCTGCGCGGCGCCGGGCGCGAGCCGTCGGTGATCACCGGCGGCGATCTGCGTGGCGCTCCAGGCCGAGCGGGCTGTGGGGCAACGCGTCGTACGGCGGCTCGGACCTGCTGGTCGTCGAGGCCGACGAGAGCGACGGCTCGGTGGTGCGCTACCACCCCGCGATCGGCGTCGTGCTCAACCTGCAGCGCGACCACAAGCGAGATGAGCCGAGGTGGCGGCGATGTTCCAGACCTTCGCGTGGCCACACCCGCGACGCGTTCATCGCCGGCGAGCACGAGAACCTGGACGCGATCGCCGCCGGCGCCGCAGCGCGTTCGGCTTCGGGCCGCGCGCCACGTTGCGCGCCACCGACGTCGAGGCCTTGTCGCCGACAGCAGCCGGTTCGAGATCGACGGCGTTTCGCTTCACGCTGCCGCTGCCCGGCTGTCCACAACGTCGAGAACGCGCGTCGCCGCGATCGCGAGCGTGCCGGGCCGTGGGCGCGCCGCTCATCGACCTCGTGCGCCCGCTCGCCGAGTTCCGCGGCGTTGGCGCGGCGCTTCCAGAGTCTAGGGCTGGCGCGCGGCGTCGAGGTCGTCGACGACTTCGCCCACAACCCGGCCAAGATCGCAGCGCCACGCTGCGCACGGCCCACCGTCGCGCGCGCGCATGTCTCGCCGTCTACCAGCCCCACGGCTTCGGGCCGACGCGCTTCCTGCGCCGCGACTTCGTCGAGACGTTCTCGACCGCGCTCTCGCCCGACGATCGGCTGTGGCTGCTCGAGGTGTTCTACGCCGGCGGCAGCGCCCAGCGCGACTTTTCCGCCGCCGACATCGTTGCCGAGATCGCCGCGCGCGGGCATCCGCGCCGAGTTCGCGCCGTCGCGCCGGTGGCTGATCGATCGCGTCGCGGCCGAGGCGCGCGACGGGGACATCGTGCTGGTGATGGGCGCGCGCGACCCGTCGCTGTCGGCGCTCGCGCGCGCCGGATCCTCGAGCGCGTCGGCGCGGAACGCGCTCCAGGGGCGCGGACCGCGCGTGCGGCGTCGGGCGACGCGGCGGGAGAGCGATGAGCGCGCACTGGGGCCAATCGGGCCCGCTCGACCCGACGCGCCGGCGCCGCATCCTCGGCGCGTGCGGCCTGGCGCTCGCGCTGTGCGCCGGGTTCGCGCTCGCCGCGAGCCCGACGACGAGCAAGACGAGCGCGAAGACTGCGTCGAAGACGCCCGCCAAGCACGCCGCGCCGCGACCCGACTCCGCGGCCGCGCACAGAGTCCGACCTCGAACCGCGACGCCCAAGCCGCGCGTGCCGAACTTCACCGGCACCTGGCGGCTCGACCCGGAGGCGCTCGGTGTTCGGAGACATCCCCGGCGGCCACCCGACGTCGCGCCGCGACGCGTCATCGCGCACGACGAGCCGCGCGTGAGGCAGACCCTCTACCTCGACAACGGCGGGCGCCTCGACACGACGGTCTACGGTCTCACCGCATCGACGGCAGCCCGAGCGTCAACAAGGTCGGCGGACGGGACATCACCGCGACGCTCGCCTGGGACGGCGACGACGCTGCACATCGTGTCGAAGACGCGGCTCGTGATCGTCGAGATGACGCTGGACGAGCGCTGGCGCCTGTCCGCGGCGCGCGACAGCCTGGTGATGACGCGCAGGCTCAAGTACCCGATGGGGAAGGCTCGCAGCGCCTCGTGTTCGTGCGGCAGTGACGCCGCAGCGGGCGCGTGTCGATCAGCGCGGCGCGGGTGCGCCGTACCGCCGCTCGACGTACTCGTCGAGCAGCTTCGCGAAGTCCTCGGCGATCGTTTCGCCCTTGAGCGTCGTCTTGAGCTTGCCGTCGACGTAGACCGGCGCCCGCGGCTCCTCGCCGCTTCCCGGCAGCGAGATGCCGATGTCGGCGTGCTTGCTCTCGCCCGGCCCGTTGACGACGCAACCCATCACCGCCACCGCGCAGCTGCTCGACGCCGGGATAGGTGGCGCGCCACGCCTGGATGCGCTGCTGGATGTGGCCGGTGACGTCGGCCGCCAGCTCCTGGAAGAACGTGCTGGTCGTGCGCCCGCAGCCGGGGCACGACGTGACCTGGGGCGCGAAGTGCCGGATCCCGAGCGACTGGAGGATCTGCTGGCAGATCCGCACCTCCTCCGCGCGATCGCCGCCCGGCGCGGGCGTGAGGCTGGTGCGGATCGTATCGCCGATGCCTTCGTAGAGCAGCACCGATAGCGCCGCCGTGGTCGCGACGATGCCCTTGGCGCCCAGGCCCGCTTCGGTGAGCCCTAGGTGCAGCGGGTAATCGCACGACGAGGCGAGCGCTCGATACACCTCGACCAGGTCGCGCACGTCGCTCACCTTGGCCGACAGGATGATGCGGTCGTGCGGCTGTCCGAAACGCTCCGCCAGCTCGGCCGAGCGCAGCGCGCTCGCCCATCGCCTCGAGCACGACCTCGCGATCTTCGCGCGGGTCCGGCCTGCGCGCGTTCTCGTCCATCAGGCTCGTCAGCAACGCGCGATCGAGCGAGCCCCAGTTGACGCCGATCCGCACCGGCTTTCCGTGCGCGACTGCGACCTCGATCATGCGGCCGAAGTTGTCGTCGTGCTGGGCGCCCACACCGACGTTGCCCGGGTTGATCCGGTACTTGTCGAGCGCCGCGGCGCAGTCGGGGAACTCGGTCAGCAGCGTGTGGCCGTTGTAGTGGAAGTCGCCGACGAGCGGCGCGTCGTGACCCGAGTCGCGCATCCGCCGGCGGATCTCGGGCACCGCCTTCGCCGCCTCGCGCGTGTTGACGGTGACGCGCACCACCTCCGATCCCGCCGCGGCGAGGACGCGCGCGCCTGCTCCGCGGTGGCGGCGGCGTCGGCCCGTGTCGGTGTTGGTCATCGACTGGACGACGATCGGGTGCGAGCCGCCGACGGGAACGCGTCCGACGCGGCAGGTGACGCCTCGCGACGGTGGTGCCGGGAGGGGTCTCGAGGTGAACGATGGGCACGGGGCGAGACTGAGGAAGGCGGAACCATGCGGTCAAATGCCGGGCCGACAAGACTCCGTCAACGAGTCGCCCGCCGATTGCCCGCGCGGGCTTCCATGCGATAGAAGTCTCGCGCGCCACGCTCGCCACCGAGCGCCGTGGCGCCCTACCATGACCGAACGCCCCTCGAACTACGTCCACGGCACGACGCCCGAAGAGCAGCGCCGGCTGTCGATGCTGAACGACCTCCTGAACCGCACCTCGCTCGCCGAGCTCCACCTGAGCGGGGGCGAGCGCATTCTCGACGTCGGCAGCGGGCTCGGCCAGATGGCGCGCGGCATGGCGCGCGCGGCGGGGCCACAAGGCTCCGTGCTCGGGATCGAGCGCAGCACGGAGCAGATCGCCGAGGCGATCCGACAGGCCGCCCAGGATGCGAGTGCCGGCCGCGTCGAGTTCCGCGCCGGCGACGCGCTCGATCCGCCGCTCCGCGACGACGAGTGGGGCCGCTTCGACGTGGCGCACGCGCGCTTCATTCTCGAGCACGTCCCGGATCCATTGCGCGTCGTGCGCGGCATGGTGCGGGCCGTGCGCCCCGGCGGGCGCATCGTGCTCGAGGACGATGACCACGAGGTGTTCCGGCAGTGGCCGGAGATTCCCGGCCTCGCCGCCGTGTGGTCAGCGTACATGCGCACGTACGAGAAGAACGGCAACGATCCGATCGTCGGCCGGCGGCTCGTGCAGCTGCTCCACCAGGCGGGTGCCAAGCCGCGGCGCAACTGCTGGATCTCGTTCGGCGCCTGCTCCGGCGATCCCGAGTTCCCGGCCTACGTCGACAACGCCGCGTCGATCCTCGAGGGCGCGCACGCAGGCGATCCTCGCGGTCGGCACGGTGGGAGCGGGCGAGCTCGACGACGTGATCGCGAACGTGCGCGAGTGGGGAAACGCGACGACGCCGCCCTGTGGTTCGCGCGGTCGTGGGCCGAGGGGATCCGGCCCGACTAGACGGGCGTCGCGACCCCGGCGCCGACCCGCAGCGGATTGGGCCGGCGGAACGGATCGACCGCCGGCGCGATCTCGCGGTTCAAGTCGTCGAGCATGCGCTGCATGCGCGCGTGGAGATCGTCGAGCAGCCGCTCGCGCACCGACTCGCCGGCGCGCTCGTCGGCGGTGAAGACTTCGTGCACGGCCAACGGCGAGGGCGCCCGGATGTGCGCGATCCGCGGCGCCACCGCGACCGGGATCAGGGCGTGGAGCTTGTCGCCCGCCGTCTGCGTGAGCAGCCCCGTGCGCACCCGCTTCAGGCTCTCGGCCATGCGCTCCTGCGTCAGCGTCGGCGTGCCATAAATCTCGGGATCGAATGCGAACAGCCGATCGATCTCGAGCACGGCCGTGCGGTCGCGGCGCCGCTGCTCCGGGCTCTCGGTCCGCTCGCGGATCGCGCGGCGCAGCGCGTGTGTGCGCCGCGCGAACCCGCCGTCGCTCGCGCCGTAGCGCTGCTCGAGCCGCGCGAGCAACGCCTCGCCGGCGGCGCGCTGGGCGGCGAAGAACGCGTCGCCGCCCGCGCCGGAGTCGAGCCGAGGCGCCGGCAGCTCGAAGCGCGCGCACTGCCGCAGGAGCAGGTGGCGATGGAACGCGGCGAAGCGCTCCTCGAGTGCGAGCGCGTCGCCCGAAGCAAAGTCCGAGCCGCCGCTCGAGCAGTGCGATCTCGCGGCGTAGCCCGGCCGACGCGTCGGCCAGGAAGTGCAGCTTCCAGATCACGGTCACGACGTAGACGGGCATCGAAGCGCCGTCCGCGGCGACGCGGCGGCACGTCTCCCACGCCAGGTCGACGATCCCTGTCACGAGCGGGCCGATCCTGTCCGCGCACCAGGTCGCCGTGCCCTCCGGGTGGAGCAGCACGCCGTGCCCGGCGCGCGCCCAGCGGATCGAGTACTCCTTGCCGCCGCCGCCGGGAGCGTTGGCGATCAGGTTGTTGCGCAACCAGAACGCCTGCGCCCACGGGTTCGGGTTCACGATCTCGTACGACGCCCAGTGCGCCATCAGCGGCGACACGAGCCGCGAGATCTCCTTGTCGAGCATCCAGTCGGTCATGAACTCGGGATGATTCGGACCGATGAACGCCGCGGTGCCGGGGTGGATCGCGGCGCGCAGGCGCGCGAGATCGGCCGCGGGCAAATCGATGTCACGCAGGTGGACGATGTGCGGCAGGACGAAGTCGTGAACGATCGGCCCGAACGCGCGAATGAGGGCGGGGCTCGGCCGCGGATCGCGATAGACGAGCGGGTGGAATCCGCCGCGGGTCACACGCGTTCGAGCTTCCGGTACCGGATGCGGTGCGGTTGGTCGGCGTCGGCGCCGAGGCGCTCGTGGCGCTGGCGCTCGTAGTCCTGGTAGTTGCCCTCGAACCACACCACCTGCGAGTCGCCCTCGAACGCCAGCATGTGCGTCGCGACGCGGTCCAGGAACCAGCGATCGTGCGAGATGATCACGGCGCAGCCGGCGAACTCGACCAGGGCTTCCTCCAGCGCGCGCAGCGTGTCGATGTCGAGGTCGTTCGTCGGCTCGTCGAGCAGCAGCACGTTGGCGCCGCTCTTGAGAATGCGCGCGAGGTGCAGCCGGTTGCGCTCGCCGCCGGAGAGGTCCTTGACGCGCTTCTGCTGATCGGCGCCGCGGAAGTTGAAGCCCGCGACGTACGCGCGCGAGTTCATCGTGCGCTTGCCGAGCGTCAGCGTGTCCTCGCCGCCCGAGATCGCCTCCCACACGTTCTTGTCGCCCGGCAGCTCGTCGCGGCTCTGGTCGACGTACGCGAGCTTCACGGTCTCGCCTAGGCGTAGTGCTCCCGCGTCCGGCTTCTCCTGGCCGACGATCATGCGGAACAGCGTCGTCTTGCCCGCGCCGTTGGGCCCGATGACGCCGACGATGCCGGCGGGCGGCAGCTTGAACGACAGCTCCTCGATCAGCAGGTTGTCGCCGTAGCCCTTGCGCAGCCCCTCGGCCTCGATGACGACGTTGCCGAGCCGCGGCCCCGGCGGAATGTAGATCTCGACGTTCTCGATCTTCTCCTTGCCCTCTTCGGCGAGCAGCTTCTCGTAGGCGGCGAGGCGCGCCTTGCCCTTGGCCTGCCGCGCGCGCGGCGCCATGCGCACCCACTCCAGCTCGCGCTCGAGCGTCTTCTGATGCGCCGACTCCGTCTTCTCCTCCTGTGCGAGCCGCGTGCGCTTCTGGTCGAGCCACGACGAGTAGTTGCCTTCCCACGGAATGCCCGCGCCGCGATCCAGCTCCGAGGATCCAGCCGGCGACGTTGTCGAGAAGTAGCGGTCGTGCGTGACCGCGACGACCGTGCCCGCGTACTCCTTGAGGAAGCGCTCGAGCCACGCGACGGACTCGGCGTCGAGATGGTTGGTCGGCTCATCCAGCAGCAAGAGATCCGGCTTCTGCAGCAACAGCCGGCACAGCGCGACGCGGCGCTTCTCGCCTCCCGAGAGCCTCGTGACCTCGGACTCGCCCGGCGGGCAGCGCAGCGCGTCCATCGCGATCTCGAGCTGGCGGTCGAGGTCCCACAGGTTCATCGCATCCATCTGGTCCTGCACCTTGGCCTGCTCATCGACCAGCTTCTGCCATCGCGTCGTCGTCCATCGGCTCGGCGAACGCGGCGCTGATCTCGTTCCAGCGGTTGGCGACGCGCACCTTGTCGGCCACGCCTTCCTGGACGTTCTCGAGCACGGTCTTCTGCGCGTCGAGCCGCGGCTCCTGCGGCAGGAAGCCGACCGTGAAGTTCTTGCCGATGAACGCCTCGCCGGTGAACTCGGAATCGCCGCCGGACATGATCCGGAGCAGCGAGCTCTTGCCCGCGCCGTTCAGGCCGAGCACGCCGATCTTGGCGCCGTAGAAGAACGACAACCAGATCCCCTTCAAGATCTCCCGTTTCGGCGGGACGACCTTGCGGAGATCCTTCATCGTGTAAATGAATTCGGGCATGAATCCTCGGGGAGAGCGGGAGCGGAGGGTTGGATTCGGCCGCCGAGAATGCGGGACGGCGCGGGTCGGATCAAATCGAAGAGCAGCCGGGCGCACGCTACTGCTCGCGCGTGCAGTTCCACAGCGCAGGTCGGGCCCGCCGGGTGGTGTCCGGCGGGCCGCTCGCGAACGCGAAGGGCTCTACGGGGTCGCTTGCCGGCGCGGGGGCTGGCCTGCGTCCCCGCCGGAAGAACCAGATGGTCAGGCCAACGACGATGACCAAGGGCAGGATGGGAGCGACGATGAACATCAGGCCGGCCGCCACCAGGATCGCGGGGACGACGCCGACCAGGAGCGCCATCACGAGGGCGAAGGGAACGGCCACTATCGCCACGAGGAGCCGGAACACCCAGCCCAGGATGACGAAGGGGATGGCGATGATCCAGCCGATCAGCGTGGCCGCAGCCGCGAAAATACCGAGCGCCGCAAGCCCGACCACGACGAGCAAGCCGACTCCCAGCAGTGTCAGCACGTCACTCACTCCTTTCCGTGGGGCTCTGGCGCCGCAGGGCAGGTGGGCGGGCCAAGTCCACGTACGCGGAATATACGCTCGAATCATCTCGCCTGTTGCAGGTCGGTCCGACGTGGGGACGTCCCATCCCGGGGCTAGGGGAACGGAGACACCGTCCCGTCGCCGAACCTAACGCAGTCCATTGGGTTCCGTTTGCTACAGTCCCCGTCTCCCCCAACTCCCGGAGGCAGGAATGGCGGCAACCCGCATCACTGTGGTGAACAACGGCTCGCTCAGGGTCGAAGGCGATTTCGAGGTGGTGGACCAGGAGGGCAAGCCGTTCGGACTCTCCGGCCGCACCAAGATCTCGCCGTGCCGCTGCGGCCAGTCGAGCAACAAGCCGTTCTGCGACAGCACGCACAAGACGTGCGGCTTCGCGTCGCAGCTCGTCGCCTTCGAGCTGCCCGCGCCCGCTCCCAAGCCTCCGACCCCGACGACGTGACCGCGCGCAGTATCGCTCACGGCGCTGCTCGTGGGCGCGGTGGCCGCGGTGTGCGTGCGGCTCGGCTTCTGGCAGATCTCGCGGCTTCACGAGAAGCAGGCGCTGAACGCGGCGATGGAGCGCGGGCTCGCGGCCGCCGCTCGTGCTCGACGACCTCGACGCGCCGAGCGATACGATCTCGTGGCGTCGAATCATTTCCGCGGCACGTTCGACGAGCGCGTCCAGGTGCTGCTCTCCGGCCGCGCGCACGACGGGGCGCCGGGCGTCGACGTCGTCACGCCGCTCGTCGTCGGCTCCGCGCGCGGTGCTCGTCGACCGTGGCTGGCTACCCTCGGGCGACGCCGCGACCGCGCGGCCGCAGGATTATCCCGAGCCTGGCGAGCGCGAGGTGATCGGCATGGCCATCTCCGTCGTACGGAGCATGGGAGGCCCCGCGGTCCGCACCTTCGAGGCGGACTCCGTGCGGCTGCTCTCGGCGCGGCGCATCGACCTCGACTCGCTCCAGCGCTGGATTCCATATCGGCTCGCGCCCTTCGCGCTGCTCCAGCTGCCCGGGCCCGGCGTTCCGTCGCGCCCGGTGCGCGTCCCGCCCAAACACTTCGACGAGTCGATGCACGTGAGCTACGCGGTGCAGTGGTTCCTGTTCGCCGTCATCCTCGTCGTCGGCTCGATCGCGCTGGCGTGGAGCCGCCGCGGCGGCCGCGGTGCGCCGATTCCCGACCCGCGGGACGGCGAAGCGTGATAACGTCTCGCGCCACCTTTCCACCCCTTGCCCCTACGACGGAGCCCGACATGTCGCGTTTCGGCCGTTGCTGGTCTTGCCTCGTGTTCCCGGTCGTGCTGCTCGGAATGACCTCGTCGCCGTCTCGCGGAGGCCCCGCCGAGGACCTCGCCAAGCTGTGCGACGACTACTGGCAGCAGGCCCTGAAACTTAATCCGACCGAGGCCACGGCGCTCGGTGACACGCGCTACGACGATCGTCTCGACGACAACTCGCCCGCCGGCCACGACGCCGGCCGCAAGCCTGCTCGAGAGCACGCTCGCCAAGGTGAAGGCGATCGACGCGAGCAAGCTCTCGCCCGGCGATCGCGTCACGCGCTCGGCGTTGATCGAGGAGTGCGAGAGCGGCCTCGCTCAGGGCTCGTGCAAGATGTGGGAGTGGGTCGTCGATCCGCTCGGCGGGCCGCAGGTCGACTTCGTGAACTTGGTCGACTACACGCGCATCGACGCACCCGCGGACGCGCAGAAGTTCGTGACCCGATGCCGTGCGATGGCGCCGTACATCGACCAGCACATCGCGAACCTGAAGCACGGCCTCGCCGCCGGCAAGTCGTCGAGCGTCGACGCCGTGAAGAAGACGATCGGCGAAGTCGACGCGCTCAGCAGCGCCTCGATCGACGGCTGGGCGATGCTCGCCGGCGACCGAGGATCGGCCCAAGTGGAGCGCGGCGGATCGCGACCGCTTCCGCACCGATCTCACCAAGGCGCTCAAGGAATCCGTGCAGCCGGCGATCGCGCGCTACGGCCAGTTCCTGAAGAGTGAGGAGCTGCCCAAGGCACGGCCACAGGACAAGGCAGGCCTCGTCGCGATTCCCGACGGCCTCGAGTGCTACAAGAAGCTGATCAAGGTCCACACCTCGCTCGACCTGTCGCCCGAGCAGCTCCACCAGCTCGGGCTCGAACAGGTCGCCAAGTTCCGCAAGGATCTGAGCGAGCTGGGACAGAAAGCGCTCGGCACCTCGGACATCGCCGCCATCCAGAAGAAACTGCGCGACGACCCGAGCATGCAGTTCAAGACCGCCGACGAGGTCGAGAAGAAGGCCGAGGAGTCGCTGGCGCGCGCGAAGGCCGCGATCCCCGGGTACTTCGGCATCCTTCCCAAGACCGACTGCGTGGTGAAGGTGATGGGCATGCACGAGGCGCCGAACTCGACGATTGCCTACTACCGCCAGCCCGCCGCCGATGGCTCGCGGCCCGGCTACTACATGATCAACACCTACAAGCCCGAGACGCGCCCGCGCTACGAGGCAGAAGCCCTCGCGTTCCACGAGTCGATCCCCGGCCACCATCTGCAGATCGCGATCGCGCAGGAGCTGAAGGGCATTCCCGAGTTCCGCAAGCACGAGGGCGTGACCGCGTTCGTCGAAGGCTGGGCGCTCTACACCGAGCGGCTCGCCGACGAGATGGGCCTCTACTCGTCCGACGTCGACCGCATCGGCATGCTGTCCTACGACGCGTGGCGCGGCTGCCGGCTCGTCGTCGACACCGGCATCCACGCCATGGGCTGGAGCCGCCAGCAGGCGATCGATTACATGGTCGCGAACACGCGTGCTCGCGCCGAACAACATCGAGAACGAAGTCGATCGTTACATCACGTGGCCCGGGCAGGCTCTCGCGTACAAGGTCGGCCAGCTCGAGATCCTCAAGCTGCGGGCCGAGGCGAAGCAACAGCTCGGCTCACGCTTCGACATCAAGGAATTCCACGACACCGTGCTCAAGAACGGCGCGGTCGCGCTGCCGGTAGCTGCGCGAGCAGGTCCAGGCGTGGATCGAGGAGAAGTCGAAGGTCGCGACGCCGTAATAGGCCACACGATGAGCTGGGCTTCCTCTCCGGGGTGCATGAGCAGGCCCAGAATTCACGTGGAGCCACGAGCGCGCCGCCGTCGGAGAGGATGGTCGATCTGGGCGGCGATCGTTCTTTCAAGCTCCCTGCTCTTGTTCGCGGGTTGCTCTAGCAATCGCGCGAAGACGATCCCAGCCTTTCCAAGGATGACCGACGAACAGAAGCTACTTCTATTTCAGGCAGTTCCCTTGGGTGCGACGTGGTCCGACGTTCAGAAGACCATTCCCGAGCTCGGGACCAGGCGCTCGAGTATACGGGGAAGCCGGGGACAGGGACGCTGACCGATGCTCGTGCGGATCTGGAAGTGCTGGGATATCGGACGACCGGTGAATTCAACTTCCAGGTAGACGATCTCTACTCCGTTTCGTTTGGACCGGTCAGCCTTCCCGCCGATTCCGGAGAAGCCCTGTTTCGCCAGCTGAACGAGTTCTACTCTGCTCGGTTTGGAGCGCCCACTGTCAATGACGGGCAAGACTCCCCGTACTTCGTGAAGTCACGTTCGTGGCCAACTCCGTGGGGAGGTCGGCGTCTTGATGTCGCTGGAGGACGGTCGAAGGACGGTCGGCTGGGGATATCAGCGGGGGCTCAATACCAGGCGCCCTCATAACCGTGCTACTTGCCCAAAGGGGCTGGCTCGCCGTTGATGTGGACATTCCGGCTCTCCTCGGCAGGCTGCGCCCGAGGCAGGGAGCGAGTTCTCAGCTGGTTCTGGAACCAGTTGGTTAAGTCTCACTAAACCAACAGGCCGCGCGGCCTGTTGCCCGGAAGTCCTAGCCGCCTCGCATCGAGAGACCGATACACGTAATCTAAGCCCGTAGCTCCATGGGGACCCTGTGAGTCCCCCGCGTTCACCCGATGGCCCTGTGTGCCGTCGACTCTGGAAAGGACGCTGTCATGAAACCCGCCACGCTGCACGATCCGTTCGGCGCGCTCGACACTCTCGCCACCCCGGACGGCCTCTTCCGGTACTACAGCCTCACGCGTCTCGCCGAGAAGCTCGGCATCGAGCTGGTGCGGCTGCCGTTCTCGATCCGCATCCTGCTCGAGTCGGCGCTTCGCAACTGCGACAACTACCAGATCACCGAGGACGACGTTCGGCGCTTGGCGCACTGGAGCCCGGAGCCGGGCGAGCCGGTCGAGATCCCGTTCAAGCCGGCGCGCGTCATCCTCCAGGACTTCACGGGCGTGCCGTGCGTGGTCGACCTCGCGGCCATGCGCGACGCGGTCAAGCGCCTGGGCGGCGACGCGGCGCGCATCAACCCGCTGGTGCCGGTCGATCTCGTGATCGATCACTCCGTCCAGGTCGACGTGTTCGGGAATGCCCGCGCGCTGGAGCGCAACGCCGAGATCGAGTTCGAGCGGAACCGGGAGCGCTACGAGTTCCTGCGTTGGGGGCAGAAGGCGTTCCGGAACTTCCGCGTCGTGCCGCCGGCGACGGGGATCGTGCATCAGGTGAATCTCGAGTACCTCGCGTGCGGCGTGATGACGACGCCCGGCGAGGGCGGCACGCTGGCTTTCCCCGATTCCCTGGTGGGCACCGACTCGCACACGACGATGATCAACGGCGCTGCGGTGTCGTGGGCTGGGGCGTCGGCGGCATCGAGGCCGAGGCGGTGATGCTGGGGCAGCCGTTCTACATGGTGATGCCCCAGGTCGTGGGCTTCCGGCTCGGGGGCGCTGCGCGACGGCGTCACCGCGACGGATCTCACGCTCACGATCACGCAGATGCTCCGCAAGAAAGGCGTGGTCGACAAGTTCGTCGAGTTCCACGGCCCGGGTCTCTCCGCCATGACCATCGCCGACCGCGCGACGATCGCGAACATGTCGCCCGAGTACGGGGCCACGATGGGGTTCTTCCCGGTCGACGCCGAGACGCTGCGCTACCTCGAGCGCACGAACCGAACCGCCGACGCGCGCCGCCTTGAGGCCTACGCCGAGGCGCAGGGGCTGTTCCGCACCGACGAGATGTTCTATCCCTCGTACACGGACACGTTGAGCCTCGACCTCGCCACCGTGGAACCCTGCCTCGCCGGTCCCAAGCGGCCGCAGGATCGCGTGGCGCTGCGCGAGATGAAGTCGGCATTCCGGCAGTCGCTCGTCGCGCCGGTGAAGGAACGCGGCTACGGGCTGGGCGAGGGCGATCTCGGCCGCACCGTGGACGTCGGCACCAACGGCGATCGCGCCAAGCTCGGCCACGGCTCGGTCGTGATCGCGGCGATCACCTCGTGCACGAACACGTCGAACCCGAGCGTGATGGTGGCGGCGGGGCTGCTCGCGAAGAAAGCCGTCGAGCGCGGGCTCACGCGCCCGCCTCACGTCAAGACCAGCATGGCGCCGGGCTCCAAGGTGGTGACGGAATATCTCAAAGAGGCGGGATTGATGGCGCCGCTCGAGGCGCTCGGGTTCGACACCGTGGGCTACGGCTGCACGACCTGTATCGGGAACTCGGGGCCGCTGCCCGAGCCGATCGCGACCGCCGTCACCGAGGGCAAGCTCGTCGCCGCGGCCGTGCTCTCCGGCAATCGCAATTTCGAGGGCCGCATCAACCCGCACACGCGCGCGAACTACCTGGCCTCGCCGCCGCTCGTCGTCGCCTACGCGCTGGCGGGCACAGTGGACATCGACATGGAGCGCGATCCGCTGGGTACCGGCAAGGATGGCAAGCCGGTCTATCTGAAAGACCTCTGGCCGACGCAGCCGCGAGATCGCGGACACCATCGCCATGGCGCTCCGGCCGGACCAGTTCCGCGTCCAGTACGGCAATGTGTTCGACGGCAACCCCCGCTGGAACGACATCCCGGTGGCCGGAGGCGACCTCTACAAGTGGGACGCGCAGTCGACCTACATCCACGAGCCGCCGTTCTTCGCCAGCCTCGCGCCCGAGGCGACGCCGGTGCGCGACGTGAAGAGTGCTCGCGTGCTCGTCATGGTCGGCGACTCGGTGACCACCGACCACATCTCGCCGGCCGGTGACATCGCGCTCGACAGCCCCGCAGGGCGGTGGCTGCGCGAGTGCGGCGTCGAGAAGAAGGACTTCAACTCCTACGGCTCGCGGCGCGGAAACGATCTCGTGATGGTGCGCGGCACGTTCGCGAACATCCGGCTCAAGAACCTGTTGGTGCCCGGCTCGGAAGGCAACATCACCGTGCACTTCCCGAGCGGCGAGAAGGTGAGCGTGTTCGACGCCAGCGAGCGCTACCGCGCCGAGGGCACGCCACTCGTCGTGCTCGCCGGGAAGGAGTACGGCACCGGCTCGTCGCGCGACTGGGCGGCCAAGGGGACGCTGCTGCTCGGCGTGCGCGCCGTGCTCGCCGAGTCGTACGAGCGCATCCACCGCTCGAACCTGGTCGGGATGGGCGTGCTGCCGCTGCAATATGAACGGCACGCAGCGCGCCGAGACGCCTCGGGTTCACCGGCCGCGAGACGTTCGACATCGCCGGACTCGACCGGCAAGCTCACGCCGCGCCAGCGCGTCACGGTGAGCGCCAAGCGCGAGGACGGCTCGGTGTTGTCGTTCCAGGCGGTCATGCGCCTCGACACCCCGGTCGAGGTCGACTACTACCGGAACGGCGGGATTCTCCAGACGGTGTTGCGGAAGTTGATGCGGAGTTAGGGGAGACCACGACATGAAACTGCTCCTGATCGGCGGACCCCGCTTCGTCGGCCGCCACGTCATCGACGCCGCACTCGCGCGCGGCCACGAGGTCACGGCTCTTCAACCGCGGCTCGAACGCCGAGCTGTACCCCCAGATCGAGCACCTCCGCGGCGATCGCTCGAAGGATCTCTCCGCGCTCGACGGCCGGCGCTGGGACGCGGTGATCGACACGTGCGGCTTCCTGCCCGATGTCGTGCGCGCGTCGGTCGAGAAGCTGCGCGACGCCGTCCAGCACTACACGTTCGTCTCGAGCATCTCGGTGGTACGACGACTTCACGCGCGCCCCGATCGCCGAGACGGCGGCGGCCTCCGCGTTGACCGACGAGCAGCGCAAGCAGACGGAGTCGATCGATCGCTCGGAGCCGCGCAACACCGCCGGCGTTCCTCGAGCTCTACGGCCCGCTCAAGGCGGAGTGCGAGCGCGTCGTCGAGGACGTGTTCGCGGGACGCGCGGCGATTGTGCGGCCGGGGCTCATCGTCGGGGCGTATGACACGATGGATCGCTTTCCGTACTGGATCGCGCGCGTGTCGCCGCGGGCGGCGACGTACTGGCACCCGGCCGGCCCGAGCGTCCGGTGCAGGTGATCGACGCGCGCGACATGGCGGAGTGGATGCTGTCGCTCGGCGAGCGTCGCGTCGCGGGGACGTTCAACGCCACCGGGCTGGATCGTCCGCTCACGATGTCCGACTTGCTCGAGGCGTGCCGCCAAGCGGCGGGCAGCGACGCGCGCTGGATCTGGGTCGACGAGGCGTTCCTGCTCGAGCACAAGGTCGGCGCGTGGGAAGAGATGCCGATGTGGATCCCCGAGCGCACCGACGACGCGCCGATCGGAATCCTCCAGGCCGACATCGGGCGCGCAGTTGCCGCCGGGCTCACGTTCCGGCCCCTCCTCGACACCGCGCGCGACACGCTCGCGTGGGACGCGCACGCGCCCGGCCGATCGCGAGCGGCGCTCGGGTATGCCGCGCGCCCGCGAAACGGAGCTGCTGCGCGCGTGGGCCGAGCGCGCGAAACAGGATCCGTTGCTCGCCCACGACCATCCGGTATAGTGCTCGGAACCGCGTGGTCGCCGCGCGGAACACGAGAGGGCCCGCGATGATCGAACCTGACGCTCCCGCACCGGATCGCCGAAAGTTCTTGAAGCTCCTCACCTGGGTCGGCATGTCGTCGGTCCTGGCCTCGCAGACGGTCGGGTTCGCCGCGGCGCAGGGCGCCAAGCCGAGACACGAAGCCCGACGCCAAGCCCGCGACGCCGCCGGCCGCGGTCACGCCGATGCCGGCGCCCGCCGATCCGACCGCGGCGCCCAAGCTGCCGTCGGACGACGCGAAGGCGCTCGCCTCGATCGTCGAGCGGCGCTACGGCAAAGTACCTGACGCCGTCGGAGCTCGAGGCGATCACGCGCCGAGCTGGACGGACGCATCCAGGGTGGACGCCGGATGCGCGACGTCGGTGCTCCGGAACGACGAGGAGCCCGACACCCTGTTCCGCGCGTAAGCGCGACCGGAGCCGCCTGATGATCGATCCCGCGACCTTTTTCCTGCCGATCCGCGCGCTCGCCGAGCAGCTGCGGACGAAGAAGCTGACCTCTGTCGATCTCACCACCGCGTGCCTCGACCGCCTCGAGAAGCTGGGGCCCAAGCTACAACGCGGTCGTCAACGCTGATGCGCGACTCGGCACTCAACGACGCCAAGCAGGCCGACGTCGATCTACGCTCGGGCCGCGCGCGCAGCCCGCTCCACGGCATTCCCTACGGCGTGAAGGATCTGATCGCCACTGAAGGGCGTCGCCGACGACGTGGGGCGCGGAGCCCTACCGCGAACAGGTCTTCGACTACGACGCCACCGTCGTCGCACGACTGCGCCAGGCCGGCGCCGTGCTCGTCGCCAAGCTCGCGATGGTCGAGCTGGCGGGCGGCATGGGCTACAACAACGCCGACGCGTCGTTCACGGGGCCGGGCTGACGCCGTGGAACACGCAGTTCTGGAGCGGCGGATCGTCGAGCGGTCCGGGTGCCGCGGTCGCGGCCGGACTCGTGCCGTTCGCGATCGGCTCCGAGACCTCGGGCTCGATCCTGACTCCGGCGTCTTTCTGCGGCGTCACCGGTTTGCGCCCGACGTACGGGCGCGTCAGCCGGCACGGCGCGATGGCGCTGTGCTGGACGCTCGACAAGCTCGGGCCGATGGCGCGCACCGCCGACGACTGCGGCATCGTGCTCGCCGCCATCGCCGGCGCCGATCCTGCCGACCCGAGCGCCGCCGACCGGCGCTTCGAGTGGACGCAGGCGCACGCGCCGTCTAAGCCGGTGCGCGTCGCGGTGCCCAAGGGCGTCGATCGAGAAAGTGCAGCCCGAGGTGCGCGACAACTTCGAGAAGTCCATCACGGCACTCGGCAAGGACGTCGTGGTCACGCGCGACGTCGAGTGGCCCGACCTCCCGTGGGGCCCGCCGGTCGGAACGATCGTCGGCGCCGAGGGCGCGTCGGCGTTTCTGGACTTCATCGAGGCGGGGCAAGTGAAGCGAGCTGCGGTGCCGTGAAGGATCGGCGCGGCGGCTATGCGGAACACGATGATTCGCCGCGGTCGGATTATCTGCAGGCGATGCGACTGCGGCGGGCGCATGAAGAAGGCCGTCGGCGATGCTGTACCAGTCGCTTCGATGCGTTCGCGACCCCCGACGCGCGCGACCGTGTCGTACCCCATCGACAAGAACTTCGAGGACGTCTACCCGACCATCGACGGCGGTCCACCGCTCATCGCCGCCGGCAACCTGTGCGGCTGCCGGCGCTGTGCGTGCCGAACGGCTTCGGCGAGAACGGGCTCCCGACCTCGATCGCGCTTCATGGGCCCGGCGTTCTCGGAGGCCTCCGCTGCTGTCGCTCGGCGTCGCGCTGCAGGAGTCGTGCCGACTGGCAGACGCGCCAGCCGCCGGAGTGTGACGGAAGGCTCGACTCGGACGCGTCATCGTCTCACCGTGGGCGGCGTCGTGTTGTGCGTTTGCTCGCGCAATCTCGAGGAGGATTTTGGCCGGATGCGGCGGTGCTCGACCCTTGCGCTCGGAACGCTTCTGGTGCTCGCCCTGTTCGGTTGCGAGGCCGACGTCGGCAAGCAGCTCGCGTCGAACGCCGATTATCGCTATCGCGTGCTGACGGCGATCACCGCCGACCTGACGCTCGCCGGCGAGATGATCGACAGCTTGCTAACCTCGCCCGCGACCTCATGACGCTGGCGATCGACCACCTCATGGCGAACCCCGGCGCGGTGCAAGACGTGATGGGATTGATGGCGCAGGATCGCACACGCGTGGAAGGGATCCTCAATCTCGCCGTCCAGGACGCGGAGATGCGCGATCACCTGATGACGCTGCTCAAGGGGATGGAGCTGGGGAGGGTGGCGCCCCGAGTTTGGGCTTCAAATTGTCGGGTCGTCGTTCCGTTCGAGTGCGCTTCACTCCCCGATTCGTATTTGATTCTGAAGGCTGTCTGCTCTGGGCTGCGTTGCCAAATATGACCAACTTTCTCTTGACATCGATCGAGCACTATCTATTCTCCAACGACCCTCGGTCTGGCTAACGTAAGCGACCTCTTCACCTGAGATTCGCCGACGATGCGTCGTGATGACCATCTCGTGCCAAGACCTTCGAAGCGCGGCCGCCACCACGCGGTCTCATCGGCGCTTCGCGAGTCGCATCGACGCGACATCGCACTTGCCCCTCTCCTGCCTACTAGCAGTGGCACTCGCTGACACTGTCGGAGCGACTCCCAGCGTTCCGGCAGCGAGCGACGTTGTCGACACCATCGCTGTCACCGCGACGCCGCCGAGCGCCTCGGTGACCTGCCACCGACTCATTCGTACGGGGTTCCCTTTCGCATTTCGCGCGCATCGAGTGTTGCTGAACGGTGTGTTGGACCCCGCGTGGAACCGAGACTCATCCCAGATCTGTAGGGGTGTCATCGAGGGTCTGCGGCAAGTCTCGGTCAGTGATGGCGTGGGCGGCACCTTCATGGGATGGACGGACGGTCGCGGTGATGAGCCCGACATCAGCCTCCATCACGTCTCCGCCAACGGGGCCCCTGTGGCGGGATGGCCCGTTGGCGGGCTACGCGTTGCCGAGCTGCCGCATTCGCAATATCCACCTCGACCTGGCGCCCGACGGCGAGGGTGGAGTGTATCTGGCGTGGGAGGACTACCGGGACGCTCGTGCTGGAGACATCTATGCCTTGAGAGTTACCTCCGCCGGCAACGTCGCCCCTGGTTGGCCATCGGGTGGCCTCCTTGTGTGTGGGGCCGCGGGGGAGCAGTCGATGCCCCGCGTGGCTTGGACGAGAGCCGGATGGTGCGTGGATCGCCTGGCAGGATCGGCGAACGGGTGTGCTCGAAGTCTACGTGGAGAAGCTGACGGGAGGCGGCTCCCTCGCCAGCAACTGGCCGGAAGGGTGGAACCAAGCTCGTTGTGGCGGCCCGCGCCCGCGATGGCGCCGATCGTCGCCACGGACTCCGCCGGGTCCGCCGTCGCATAGTGTGGCGACACGGTCGAGCGGACCGGCTCGAGGAACCTAATGGCCCTTCCCATTTCTGCTCTCACACCGAGCGGCGGGAGTGCGCTGGTTCCGTTGGTACTCGCGAGCGGCGCGAGCCAACTGGGCGAAGTATCAGTCCAACCCCTCGGAAGCTCCGGTGTTTTGGTGAGCTGGCCAGGAAGTGCGCAACGAATCGCGTTCGCTCCGGGCACAACAGCTTGAGCCTGATCGGCGCGGGGCAGCAGGCGTGGACCGAAGGTGGCGTGTCGGTAGCCATGGGGCCGCTCGGGCTCAACGCGCCCGTGGTGATCGGCGATGGGGCCCGCGGCGCCCTCGTTGCCTGGGAAGACTTTCGCGACGGCGACCGGACGAACATCTACCTCCAACGCGTCGCCGCCGATGGCTCGATCGCTCCTGGGTGGCCGGTGAACGGTCTAGGTGTGGGGATTGCCGCCAATGATCAGTACGCACCCCATGTCGCACGCGACGGAGCCGGCGGCGCGATCGTGACGTGGGCCGACGCGACCGAGAGCGCGCGGCACCGCGGTGATGCACGCGCATCCGTTGCTCACCGGGCCGCCGCCGAAGCTGCTCAGCGCCTCAAGTCTGGCCGGGACACGTCCGCGTGGTGTGGTCGGTGTCACAAGCAGGCGTGGGAACGCTGGATGCACAACGTCGAGTGACCGAAGGCGATTGGCAGGGCCTTCCGGGGATCGCTCCCAACGACAGCCTTAAGCTCGTGCTCGACGATCGCAGCGTCACGGACGGGGCGCACGTCGAGTATCGGCTGGGATTCCGGAGCGGCGACGACCAGATGTTCTTTACACCGGTCGCGCTCGACGTTGCCGGTCGCACCCGTGGTCCTGACGCTGCGGAGCGCCTGGGCGCGCGCCTCAGAGCACATGATCCAGGTGTCCTTTGCGTTGCCGCGAGGGCAGGCGCCGCTCGTGGATCTGATCGACGTCACCGGACGGCGCGTCGAGAATCGGCGATACGAGGGACTCGAGCCAGGCGAGCAAGTCGTCCGATTCCGAGTACCGTCAGCCCTCGCGAGCGGGGTGTACTTCCTCCGACTCGTTCAGGGTGGCCAGGCACGCGTTGCCAAGGTCGTGTACCTGCGATGACCGAAACCCGGCCGCGGTCGACGTTCTCGCGTGCCCTCGGCCGCGCTGTACCCGTGTTGCTCGTTGGAGGGCTTGCATTCGCACTGGCTGGCACCAACCAGGCGGCGCCCGCGAAGGGGACACGCCCACAGATCGAGACCGGGAGCGAGGACACGACGATCGTGTTCGGCCCCCAGCGATTCACCAAGTTTGGTTCGCCGAACTCGTGGCTGATCTTCGACCACGAACTTTGAGGCGAGACACGGTGGTGGGCAAACGCTACTTGATCGAGGTCAACTGCAGCTGGCCGACGGCCCCGTAATGCGAGCATTTGCCGATACGCAGGAATGGATTGGACAAAGCCAATGCTGCTGGAGCCGTGATCAATGTCGGCACGACGGGAACCCACGGCCTGACCATCTGGCTCAAGGGACAGAGCGGGTCATGGGTGGACGTGCGTGTCGTGCGCGTGACCGAGCCGGAGTTCGTGGTGTTCCCGCAGAAGACGTACACGAGTGCCGGGGTGGGGAGCGTTCAGTCGGATACGTTTTCGGTGCCAGCGGCTGGAAAGAGCCCCCAAGTCCTGGCGACGATCAACGGTTCGCCGGACGGCTCGAACCGGATCACCAACGCCACGGTAAAGGTGAATACGACGAACGTCCTAGGGGCCTCCGACTTTGGGACCGGCAAGGCGGCGTTCCGGACCAACGTGTCGCTTCTGCCCAGCGATTCCGTTGTGGTCACGCACCAGAGCATGTCCGGGAAGCGGATGAAGCTCAGGTTCACCGCGACGGACAGCACACCTCCCGCGGTGACGCTCACGCAGCCGCCGACCGCGGATACGTTGTTTACCAAGGCCCTGAGCGTGACCTACGCCGGCAGCGTTGCCGGACGAGACGCCAGGGTTCGTGTACGTGCTGAACCGGCCGAACTACACGAGTGCGTGGACGGCGACGCCCGGGTCCTTCAACTTCTCCGTCACACGAGCAGCGCAGGGGCTCTACCGTGACACGGTGCAAGCCACGAACAGCGCACGGTTGTCGATGACGCTCTACCGCTACGTGGTCCGCGACACGATCCCGCCGGCGCTCACCATCACCTCGCCTGTCGGACAGGCCGACTCGACATCCGGATTCGCTCTATACGGTGGGGGCCGATGGCTCGACTCGACACGCACCACCGTGACCGTGGATGGTCAGATCGTGGACGGGATCGCCCGCGCGGACACCTTCGCACTCGCCTATGCGCTCGACTTCGGCATGAATCCGGATCAAGTTCCGCGCCAGTGGATCAGGCGGGAAACGTCAGCGAGTTCTTTCGCTACGTGATGCGCTTGAGCGGCGACCGAACACTCGGGGCCAAAGCCTGACGGCTACAGGATTATCCGCGACGGGTCTGACGGCCTTCCGCGACGGTGTGGCATTTCTGTTCCGTGGCTCGCCACCGTTGCACTCAATGCCCGATACATCGGTCATCACGCCCGGAGATGCAGCGGTCATCAGGGGCCAGAGTCCTCGGCCGCGATTATGGACCGATCGCCAAGGCAACGGTCACCATCTTGGGGCACGGCGAATACGGTCACACGGTATCCCGCAATGACGGGATGTTCGACCTGGTGGTGAACGGTGGCGTACCGCTCATCGTTCGAAGTGTCGAAGGCCGGCTACCTCGTAAGCCAGCGAGAGTTGGCGGTCCGCCGCAACGACTTCAACATCGTTGAACCGGTGGCTTTGCTCGGCAAGACCATTCGCTACACGGATGTGAATCTCGACGCCCCACAAGCATTCCGCGGCCGGTTTGCGTCGGACGCCAACGGGGACCGCGACCCTGCGGCTCATTTTTCGACCCGGCACCAGGGCATACGTACAGACCGGGGCCGGGACGGCTCAGTTCCCAAGATTCGCGTGCGAGCGACGGAGTACACCGTGGGCGCCGATGGGCTCGCCGCCATGCCGGGTGCGCTTCCCCCGAGCAGCGCGTACCTATTGCGTCGACCTGAGCACGGATCAAGCGGATTCGGTGGCGAACCAGCTCATGGTTCCCCACCCGGCGACGTTCTTCACCGACACGGTGGCGTGCTACGTCAAGAACTCCTACTTCCCGGTGGGGTTTGCCGTGCCGTTGGGCTTCTACGATGCGAGCGACCCCGGGCGGCTGGAAGGCAGGGCAGGATGGCGACGTGTTGCGAATTCTGGGGCCGCCGGGGACACCGCCGCCATCGTGGATACTGATGGCGATGGGCGAGGGCGATAGCAGCGCTCGGCTCACGGAACTGGGCATCGGCATGTCGGAGCGAGTCAGCTCATGACGGCCTTTGCCGTTGGTGACACAGGTGTGGCGCGCGCGCCTTACCACTTCTCCTCGCCCGACCTCAGATCAACCCAGCGCGCCGCGGATCCCGACGACGCTCGAACGCGGCGAAAGCGGTGCTCGACTTTCTGGTCTCCATCCTCAACCCGTGTCTCTGGCCGGGATCGATTATCGAGTGCGAGGCCGAATCCTGCGTGAGCGCATCCCCGATCGTCGGTACGCCCTACACACTGAACTACCGGAGCAGTCGAGCGTTTGGAGACAAAGGCGAGCCGAACGGTTCAGGTCCCAATCGTCACGTCGACTCCGGACTCCTCGCCTTCGGCGGGTCATTGTCCGCCTCCTCGATGTTGCTGGACAACGGCGAGGACTGGGGACGCACCAGCCCGTCGGTTGGAGAGATCGTGACTCTGGAATGGGATAGGGAACGCTACAGCGACCCGTAATGGGCTCAGTCCGAAGGACAGCTCAGCGTCGGCTACGACTACGGTGCTCAATACGTCGCCGGAAGCGGCGGCCGGTCGTTCAGGAACGCCGCCGCAAGTGGAACCACCGTCGCGCCGCGGCCACGTTCGATCGAGATCGTTCTCCAGATCACGTGGGCGAGGCGCACCGTCGTCCTTGGCGAGGCGAGCGCGGGCTCGGACGGGCTGGGTGGCTGGACGATTAGCCCCCACCACTTCTTCGATCCCAAAGGCGCCGGGACAGTCTACTATGGCGACGGCTCGATCCTGCCCGGCGATCGGATCGTTGCCCACGCTCAAGAGGGTGGCGGGCGACGGCGGACTCTCCCAGAGTTGCGATCCTTGCGCGCAAGATAACATGAGTGCGCTCACGCCCAACCTGGCGATTGGCGCCATGACAGTCGGCCCCGACGATCAGCTCTACATCGGGGAGAACTTCACTGGATCTATATACCGAATCGACAACGCCGGAATAATGCACCGCATCGCAGGGACGGGTATGCCGGAAGCTTTGGTCCGCGGGCCCGCCTGAGCTGCCGGATGAGGAGGGTTCGAGGATCTGGCTTTTGGGCCCGACGGCTCCCTGTACTTCCGCGCTGCTCGAGTTCAGCTCCTCTACTAACAACCTGATCCGGACGTCTGACACCGGATCGAGACAGCGTCTACAAGGTCGTCGGAAGCACAGGTGGAACGGTAGGCTACGGGCGACGGCGGGCTGCGGTTGATTCCGCCAGCGTGTCGGAGCCGAGCGGTGATCGCCATCGGCCCGGACGGCAGCTTGTTCTTTGCTGACACACGAGCACGGCCAACCGGATCCGGCGAGTCATGCCGGACGGCTACATCTACGCCTACGCCGGGCGCCTATGGTTTGGCCGGAGGCAGTTCGACGGTCCGGGCGCGCCATCGAGATCGGACTGAACGCGGTAAACGACATGGTCATCGATCGCGACGGCACGATGTGCGTCACCAATCAGCGGAGCAAGGAGGGAATGGGCCCACTCTGCGAGATCATCTCGCCCAACGGGCTGTCGACACCCTACAACTACGGCGAAGATTTCCTCCCCCTGGCACTGTCGCTTTGCTCCCGACGGTGCCCTCTATGCGGCCAGCTACAAGGGCGATCGGGGGCCGGGTGAAAAGGGCGGCAACCGAATCTACCGCCCGCGATCCGGATGGGACGCTGAGCATTCTCGCCGGGAGTCCGACGATCCAACGGCGACGCCGATGGAACCCCCGCCGCCATGGCCAACCTGGGAAGCGTGCCGCTCCCTGGCGGTGGACTCTCGCGGTGACTACTACTTCAGCCACGGGCAGGGTCACAGCTCAAGCGTCATACATCGCGTGAGTTCGAATCTCACGACTCGCGTCGGCAACGAGTACCGGATTCCAAGCCGCGATGGCACCGAGGTCAGTGCTTCGCGCTCGACGGAGAGCGCACCTGCGAGACTCGAGGACGCACTGACCGGCGCACGTGCTGCACAGCTTCCGCTACGACGCGGATGGCCGGCTCGTGACCATCTATGACGTCAACGGCGACTCGACGGTGATCAGCCGCTCATCCGGCGTCGCGACGGGAATCATCCCGCCCTTCTCACTGTCGACCAGTCTCACTGTGTCGAGGCGGGTTCTTACAACGCGTCCAGAACCCCGACGGAGAGGCCCACGTTCTGGATACCTGGACGACTGTGGAGAAGCTGGGCCTGCTCAAGTCGTTCACGGATCCGGAGGAGCGGCAGTACCAGCTCGTGTACAGCAGCGACGGGCGGCTGGAATCGAACGAGGATCCTGCAGGCGGCTCGCTCACGCTTACACCCTGACGAAGACGAGCGGACCCGAACGGTCGAGACGGTCTCAGAGGAAGAGGCGCCAGTCCGACCTACGAGACCACGAACGACTATTTCTACACTCAGCGGCGCCTCGTAACCGGGCCCGACGGGCGACGCAGCTACCACAGCGATAGCCTGGATACGAGCGGATACACGCTGGCGGCCGATGGAACGCAGGTCTTCGACAGCCTGCGCTCCGAGTACGCTTCGGCATGGATGGCGCCGATCGTCGGAGGCGCGCGCACATCGTTCCCCGGCCCAAGCCAACTGCAGAGCGTGACCAAGGTGACCCGCCCGTACAGCGCTTCGACGTTCGATCCCCGACGACAGACGGCGTGTGGCTCGAGCAGGTGCAGCTCAACAGTAAGCGCCCGGACAGCACGCGCTTCAACAGCGCCACCGGCGATCACCTGGAGCACTGGACTCCCAGGCGGCGCCGAGGTGACCAACCTGGATGCGGCCGGCCGACCCGTCGGTGGCGGTGACCGGACTCGCCGTGGTGTTGATGAGCTACGACGGGCACGGCCGCCCAACGCAGCTGAAACAAGCAGACCGAGATCTGGCGCTACGGCTACGACACGCGCAGCCGGCTCGACTTCGTTCAGGACACCCTCGGGCGGATGAGCGACGTTCGACTACGACGATGCCGATCGTGTGACGCTCCATACCTACCCCGATGGCCGGCAAGTCCATTTCGGCTACGACGACAACGGCAATCTCTACGAGCCTGACGCCGCCGGCGGGGACGCGCGCGCGTTCACCTACACACCGTCAACAGACCAGCGCTACGTGCCGCCGACGGTGGCGGGGTGGACTCGCCGACGGTCTACGTCTACAGCCGACCGGCAGCGCAGGCAGGCTCACGCGACCCGATGGTGGCGTCGTAAGCCTGGACTACCGGCGCCGCGACGGAACTGGAGAGCGTGACGACGCCGCGCGGCGTCTCGGTGTTCGACTACGACGGTCAGGGACGGCTCTCTCACCCTGTCGTCGCCCGGACACGGTGACAGTGACCTTCGGCTACGACGGACCGCTGGTGACGAGCGAACAGTGGAGCGGGGCCCTGCCGGGCGGTGTGACGAAGGCGGTGTCACACGGATACAACCAGGAGCTGAGGGACTCGACGCAAACGGTGACGGGCACGTCGGAGGTGATCTCGACGTACGACTTCGACGGCCTCCTGATCGGTGCCGGGCCGCTGCTGATCCACCGCCGCCCGGACAATGGACTGCTCGACAGCACGTACGTACAGAGCGGGGGCGGGTCGCTGACGAGCAGCCAGGACTACGACACGACCGGAGATCTGCGAAATCTGCGCTACCGGCACAGCGCGGCCAGGGTGTTCTTCCAGCAGAGCCTCAAGCGCGACGCGCTGGGGCGTGTGACAGAGATCGCAGAGCAGTCGTTCGGGGTGAGCCGCACGCTCAAGTACCGCTACGACCTGGCCGGGCGACTGTACGGGGTGAAGGAGAACAACGACACGGTGGCGACGTATCGGTACGACGCGAACGGGAATCGGCAGTACACGACGCGCTGGAGCGGCGGGGTGCTCATGGCGACGGATACGGCGCAGTACGACGCCCAGGACCGGATGACGCGCTACGCGGGCACGACGTACACGTACACGGCGGCGGGGAGCTGCGGACGAAAACCACTGGTGGGGTCACCACGACGTACCGCTACGACGCTCTGGGGAAACCTGAACGCGGTCGGTTCAGCGGCACGGACTCGCTGACGTACGCCGGTGGGATGGGGCGAACCGGCGGGTGGGGAGACGATCGAACGGGCAGTGGACGGGAGGCTGGCTCTACCACAACGGCGCTCAATCCGGCGGCGGAACTGGACCCGACTGGGGTGGTGCTGAACCGCTACGTGTACGGCGAGGGCGGGCCACGTGCCGTCGCTCCTGCCGCGCGGGAGCACGACGTACCGGCTGATTACCGACTACCTGGGGAGCGTGCGCGGGGTGATCGACGTGGCGACGGGGACGGTGTATCAGCGGCGGGAGTACGACGCGTGGGGGTGATGGCGAAGGACTCTATCCCGGCGTTTCAGGCGCTGGGCTACGCGGGCGGGATCGCAGATCCGACGACGGGAGCTCGTGAGGTTTGGGGCGCGCGGACTACATGCCGAATGTGGGAAGGTGGGTAGAAAGGGATCCTATCGGATTATCTACACTCAGTCTCAACCTGTACTCGTACGCCTTATCCGATCCGAACGACAACATCGATCCTCCTGGACCAGCCCTTGGCTTGTTGCCCGCTGGATTCTTCGCTGGCGGGGCCCTGAACGCGTCGACTAACTTTGAGGCCTATCGCTCAGGCCAGTTAACCGGACAGGCCTACGCACAAACGATCGCTTTTCGGAGCCGGAAGTGGAGTTGTGAGTAGCTGATTCCGGGCGTCGGAGGCATACTTGCTGGTGGTGTTCTCGCTGGCGTCAACAACGCAAACAATCAGGCCACACGGAGCGATGTCGAGGCGCTCGATTGGCGAACGATTGGGATGAGTTCATTGCTGGCGATTGTCACTGGGACCGCCGCGTCCGTTGAGAAGCTCGGCAGGAACATCTTTACCTTCGGGCGAGAAGCAGTGTGAACGGCAATCTTGTTGTTCGCGGGATCTTTCAACGGTTGGCGGCCTAGAGTGGTTTTTACTCTCGGTACTCTCATGGAAAACGCGTACGACAATCGACATTCGAGCAAGAGTTGTCCCAGGAGCGCGCGATGATTGTGACACCCTGGCCTATGGCCTTGTTCTGATCGCGATCTTCGGTAGCGGTTATTTCACAGCAGAAGGCGGTTGATCGCTGGCGAAGTGAGTCCCATCATCGAATAGAGCTCCCCAGCTTGCTCCGCCCAAGAGGAAGGCTGGAGGAACAACCAGCGGCCAATTTATTCATTGATGCAGCGATTGGCTTTGTCACAGGAATCGTGCTGTACGTGCTGTGGTTTGCTAATCGATAGGATTGCGGAGCTGAGTCTCGCAAAGGCAAGGCGAAGGGCGCGCCGGTCGCCTTGACCTGGACGCGGGAGACGGACTGTCACCTGAACTGAGGGCACGGATTCTGGCAGGATTCTCCCACCAGGAACCAGGAGTCTGACGGCACTCTTGGGGCCCTTTGGTTCACCGGTTCCGGAAGCCCTGTGGCGCTGTGACGTGTCATGGTTGACCGCTTTTGACACTTGCGGCGCATGCGCGATCAGAGACCCCACTATGGTCCTCGCTGACCTGCGCCCCGAAAAAGTGATGCGGTGTGGATGTGACCTGTCCCCGACGAAACTCCTGCAGTTTCCCGCCCGCGTGCACAAGTCGGGCGTTTTCTCCGCGGGGCGGAAGCACTCGTCGAGGAGCGTGCGTATCCCTGAACCCCGCCGTGAAGTACGGCGAGATGCGCGATCTCCTGATGACGCTGCTCAAGGGGATGGAACTGGGGAGGGTGGGGACGCCGCGGCGTCGCCGACATCGCCAGTAGTCCGCAGCGCAGGCGCGGCTCGTCGATCGAGCTACGAGATCGGCTCCGACGTCGACTTCTCCGCCGCGTTCCTCGCGGCCTCGCGCTTGGCCAGGACACGTGGCGGATCACGATCATGGTGACGATGCCGTCGATCACGAGGAAGCCGCCGACGAGGACCCACACCCACATAGGATGGCTGGCGACTGTCACGTTCATTTCAGAGCATGCTATCTCCATCGGCACACCGCTTCGCCCGACTTGCGCCTGCCCTGATCGCGGCCACGGCGCCTACTCGCGGCGCGGCGACTCCGCCGGGATCACCTCGAGTACCTTGCGCTCGGTGGGCCTCAGCACGGTGAGCGACACGGCCTCGCCGATGCGCCCCTCGGTGAGCACGCGGATGCAGCTCGTCGACGCTTCGTGACGGTCTTGCCATCCAGCTCGATGATGACATCGCGCGCGGCGACGCCGGCGCGCTCCGCCGGGCTGCCGGGTTCGATCGACATCACCAGCACGCCGCTCGCGACCGGCAGGTTGCGGCGACGCGCGCGACGCGGCGCGTGAGCGGCACGTTCTGCCCGGCGATGCCGAGGTAGCCGCGGCGGATGCGACCGTCGCGGATCAGCCGCGAGGCCACGAAGCGCGCGGTGTCGATCGCGATCGCGAAGCACAGCCCCTGTGCGGGCAGGATGACGGCGTGTTGACGCCGATCACCTCGCCGCGCGAGTTGACGAGCGGGCCGCCTGGAGTTGCCGGGGTTGAGCGGCGCATCGGTCTGGATGACGTTGTCGATGAGCCGCCCGGAGCGCGACCGCAGCGAGCGGCCGAGCGCGCTCACGACGCCGGCCGTCACCGTCGTCTGGAAGCCGTACGGGTTGCCGATCGCGATCGACGAGCTGGCCGGGACGCAGCCGGCTCGATTCGCCGAGCGCGCCGCGGCAGGCGACGTCGTCGGCGCGGATGCGCACGACGGCGAGGTCGGTGTCGGGATCGTCGCCGACCAGCGTCGGCAGCGAGCGTGGCGCCCGTCGGCGAGCGTGACGTCGATGCGCGATCGCGTCGTGCACGACGTGGCTGTTCGTGAGCACGAAGCCGTCGGGGCGTGAAGATGAATCCCGAGCCGGTGCCGTCGACGCGGCCGCGCGGTCCGCGTCGCCCGCCGCCCTGGGGCCGGCGCTGGCGGGACCTCGATGTTCACGACCGACGGGCGACACCGCGTCGACCGCGGACGTCACCGCGCGCGAGTAGGCGTCGAGCAGCTCGGCGATCGTCGGGCTGCGCCGCCGTCCGCCGCCTCGTGCGGCGGCAACGCCGGAACCCCGCTCGCGGCGCCGACGTCGAAGCGGGCTTCGGTCGCGGAATGATCAGGAGATGTCCCGAATGATCGGTGTGCTTGGGCATGCCCTGCCTTGGATGCCGGGTGGCCGGTTCGGATGCCAACCGCGTCCGCGCGGCCCCGCGGCCCCGGCGGTTGCGGGTGTTCGCGGGCCCGGGCTAGCATGCGATCGGCCTACCACCGAGAGCACTCTAGGAGCCTCTACTTAGTGCATGTCATCGAGCCGGCGCGACTGCTGCCCGGCGTGACCCTCGACGTCCCTGCCCGAGCCCCGGTCCTCGGACGAGGTCTCGAACGATGCGCCGTCGCGGCTCATCCGCGGCCGCGCCCTCATCGTGTGGGACCCCGAGGTGCCGGGGAAGAAGCTCGACGCGATCGACACCGACCAGATCACGCCCGCGACCGACTGCGTGTCCGAGAGCCTCGAGACGCTCGACGAGCGCTGGAAGGCGGGATCGTTCCGCTACCTCATGCCCGACTTCCGCGCGCGCGTCCATCGCGGCGAGACGTTCCTGATCGCGGGCGATCGCTTCGCCATCGGCTCGTCGCGCGAGATGAGCCCCGCCGGACTCGAAGGGCGTGGCCGAGGAGGCCGGGCTCGAGATGGTCGTCGTGTGCGGCCACAACATGGGCGACATCTTCCGACGCAACGCCTTCAACCTCGGGCTCCATGTGGTGCAGAGCCCCGAGGCCGTCGCCGACGCGCAGGACGGCGACGAGCTGACCTTCGACCCGACGAGCCGGCGCCTCGCGAACGTCACGCGCGGCAAGACCTACGATCCCGGTGCCGCTGACGTCCAAGGAGGACGAGATCCGCAGGAGTGGCGGAATCTTCGCGCTCGGCCGCCGCGAGTTCGCCGACGCCACGCGCACGCCGCCCGCATCGAGTGGCCGCCGCCCGACCTCGCGCGGCGCATGACCACGACCGAGCAGATCCTGTGGGCGCATCGCGTCGACAAGAACGCCGACGTGCGTCCCGGCAGCACACTGCGCTGCTACGCTGACTTGCTGCCCGCCTCCGACGGCACCGCGCCGTTCTCGATCCACACCTTCCAGCAGATCACCGGCGGCGAATCCATTCATCCGCGACAGATCGCGATCGCGAACGATCACTTCGTCTTCACCGGGCTCGAAGCCGACGACCGTCAGACCTCGATCGGCCGTGCGTTCGCGGCACTCCACGGCATCGTGAAGCCGTACTACGCCACCCCGGCGACGGCATCTTCCACTTCTACTTCCCGAGCAGGGGACTGGTGCTGCCCGGCCAGTTCATCCCCGGCGCCGACTCGCACAGCCGCGCGTACGGCGCCTACGGCGCGCTCGGCATCGGCGTCGGATCCACCACGCTCGGCTTCCGGATGGGCCACCGGCTACGTGTACACGACGGTCGCGAAGCAGCGTCGCGTCGTGTTCGCCGGCGAGCTGCAACCCTGGGTGACCGGCAAGGACATCGTGCTCGAGCTGCTGCGCCGCTGGGGCGCCAAGCAGTCGCAGGGCATGTCGGTCGAGTTCGTCGACCGCGAGCGCCAGCTCCCGATCGCGTTCCGCAACACCATCGCCAACATGATGGCCGAGGCCGAGGCGATGAACGGCATCTTCGCACCCGACGACATCACCTACGCGTGGTACCGCGCCAAGGGCATGAACGATCTGCCGTATCCGCGCATCGCGCCCGGCGCCGACGCCGTGTTCGAGATCGACGAGACGCTGGCGCTCCCCGACGTCGTGCCGATGATCGCCAAGCCCTTCAGCCCCGGGAACGCGTTCCCGGCGGAGGAGGTGGCGAAGGAACGCATCGACGTTCGACAAAGCCATGATCGGATCGTGCACGAACGGCGGCTACGACGATCTGCTGTCCGCCGCCCTCGTGATCCACGCCGCGCGTGCGCAGGGACACGACAGGTGTCGAAGCCGTTCGTGATCTTCCCCGGCTCGGGCGGCGTGAAGCACGCGATCGAGAATCCCGACCCGCGCCTGAACGGCGAGTCGATCGCCAACGTGTTCCGCTCCGTCGGCGGCGAGATCCGCCAATCGTGGTGCGGCCCCTGCTTCGGCCAAGGCCCCGATTCGTTGACGCGCGGCCAACGCGCGATCACGTCGTTCAATCGCAACTGGACGAACCGCATGGGTGTTGGCGGCGAGGGCTACCTCGCGAGCCCGGCGGTGGTCGCCGAGCTCGGCGCTGCTGGGGTACATGGGGCCGCCGAGTGAGTTGGGGTTGGTGTGGGAGGCGGAGGCGTTTGGGGTGTAGCTCGCTGCGCCTGCGAAGACGGTGGCTAGCATGTCTCTCGTCGTTGCGAAAGTGGCAGGTCTAGTTGCCGTCGCGTTCAGCCTGTCCGGCATTCCCGCGCGGCCTTCGATTTCGGCCCTAGAGGGGACCTACGTTGTTACCCACAACTTCGGTCGGGAGGGTGCTCGTACTCGCAAGCAATGGCGCCTACCAGCAGACCTTTCAGAAGTCCGACGCGATGCGTCGCACGCATTCAGGAAGGGGAGCTACAAGGAGCGCAGGTGATTCTTCACGATGCGCTGGTATTCGGAGACGACTTCGGGAAGGAGTTGCCGTCTCCCTCGCGGGAGGATGTCGCCCTCGATGCTGCCGGAACGCGACCCGTTCAGATGCCCCACCCTTGCGACATCGTTGGTAAGTCAGCCTCGTTCTGGCTCCTAATTCAGGAAGGGGCTTCTTCGTTTAGGCAGGACACGGCCAGGGGACTGAGTCGTTAGTTCTATGGCAGAGGTTTCCTAAACAAAGTTGGCCGAAATGCAGAGCAACGCAAATACCTCCCAAGCCATTGGAATACTCGCCAACGACAAGCCCCGCCGAGGCGATGCCCGAGCGGGGCGGGAACGCATTGTCGGCGGACGCGAGTGGACACGATGGGACACGTTGAGACGTTGAAGGGGTAGCCAACGGGTAGCCATTGGCGCAGTGCTCGTCGTCGGCCCGATCGCTCCATACACCGTCGGCTGATCTTTACGGAATTCGTCGAGTTGCTATCCTGCCGGAATGGCTACCCTGTTTGAAGTAGCTCCGGAAGAAGTCGCGGATCTTCGTGACACCGCCTTCGCTTCACTGCTCAACGACCTACTTGCGCTGGAGGCGCAAAGGCCGAATTCCGCAGAACGAAGTTCACCTGACTTGGAAGCAGCACACTCCTGACGGGGGCATCGATGCCAGTGTTCCGGACTGGAGACAAGACTCCTGAGTGGATTCCGCACGGGAATCGATTTGGCAGTTCAAGAGCGGGCACTTCCTTCGGGGGAGGTCGCAGGCGAGATTTCAAGTCACCCACTCGTCATCGCCGCCCTGCGACGTGGCGCGCGCTACCGTCTAGCCCTGAGTCGAGATGCACGAGAAGAGCTGCGGGTCGATTTTGAATCACGGCCTCGAAGAGGCGCTGGCAGGCACCTAGAGTGGATCCGGAACTGGGCCCGGGACCCGGAACCAATCATCCGCGATTGGGCACGGTCGCTAATCCCCGGCATGGAGGCCGAGGTCCGTGCGGCTCAGCAGCGCGAGGCGGAGGAGGAGTTCTCAGGCGACCCTGCGCGATGTCTGCGTCGCGAAATCGGGCGCCTTGAAGTAGGCCGTGTTGGATTGGGCCAGACGTTCCTTGCGCCAACCCAAGTCAACCCCTAGTGCGTCCCGAAACCGTCGACGGCCGCAGGACGAAATCCGCGGCCTGGCGTAAGGTTGCCCGCGCCTCGAGATAGCCCGTCCGGGGACCTACTTGCAGCGCAGAGGAGGGAGTTTATGGGGCGTTGAGATCCTGCTCGAGATAGGGAGTGACGGCCTCATCAGGCCATGGGGATCGAGTAGGAGCCTCAAAGGCGTAAATTTCGCGATTCGATGATTGGCCAGGTCGGCTACGAACACAAAGCCCGCCGGTCGATCGCGATCCCTTCAGGCATGTAGAGCTGTCCATGGCCGAACTTCGGTAGGGAACCTCCGGTCGCGAGAAAACACTTTGACGTCGGCTGAAGCCGTGGTCGACCACGTAGACGTTGCCGTGGGGATCAGTAGCGACTCCTGCAGGCTCCAATACCCAACCCGCACCGTAGAAGCTCGGGCCGCCCTCCCCTCACGGGAAGCGCCGCGCTGCGTAAATTCTGGATGCGGCGCGTGTCCCAATCGGCAACGTACGCATCTCCGCCCTTGCCCACAGCGATCCCACGGAGGCAGGCGAAACATGCCTGGCTCGCTCCTTGCGTGCCCCACTCAGGCAGAAACATCCGGTCCCCGTAAACTTCGCCACTCGGTACCGACCCTCGTCAATGACATGACGTGATCACGAGCGTCGATAGCAATGCATCTTGGATTGAGAAACTGTTCAGGGAAGCACACCGCCTGTTCCCCATTTCATCAAGAATGTCCCGTCAGAACTGAACACCTGGATGCGTTGGTTGTGTAGAATCGGCGACAAGCACATTGCCATCGTTGTTCACGGCGACGCTTCTCCGGTACTCGAACGTCCCTGGGGGTTGCATTTCCCGTGCGCACCCCACGCGCGAATGAACACTCCTGAACCGGTAAACTTCTGAATGCGATTGTTGCCCGTGTCGGCGACATAGATGTCTCCACAGCGATCGACCGCAATGGCTTGCGGGCTATCAAACCTCGCCCACCCCGGCCCCGAAGGATCCCCAGGCCTGGAGGAAATGCAGGGGATCGGAGGTTTTCCTCTGCATCACGTGCGGACTCGGCGATCAGGGCATTCTGGGATCTCGACGCAGGGGAAGAGGGCGCGGAAGGAAGACGCCCGCAGGATGCGAGGATCGGCAAAGCCAGCACTGCCATGATTCGGCGCATAGCGTCTCTCCTTTAGATCAAATCGTAGAGACTGGCCAGGGGACCCTGCAAGTGCTCATGTGCGCGAAAGAGGTGGTTGCGGTACGGCGCATCGCAGTGGCGCAGGTGCCGTCGCAGCAACGAGGCAGGGCCTCGTTCGTGATTGGCCTTTTCGGACTGGGAATCTCTCGATCCCAATTGAGAGCGTACGGGCTGCGGACATCCTCCAGATCCGCCTTCCGCTAGTCAATTCTCTGCGGCAAGCGCCCGAGTAGCCGGAGCGTGGAATCGGCGTCCCCATCGCCCTCGAATGGGTACGGCATGTGGCCGATCGCGCGACGCGCGCTACCCGGACGGATCCTTCCACTGGAATAGGATCACGGCGTCTTCGGGGCTGTGCGTCGTGTCGAGCAGAACGTCCGTCGTGTCGGCTGCTGCGATGAAGCGGATGCCGAAGCGGGGCTTCAAGTCATCCGAGCCACGGTACACGGTGGCCATCCTCATCACGTGCTCGAGGAAGGTTCGGCCCCAGTCCATCCCTTGGACGGGGACGTTGCTGAGTACGTGAGTAGCCTTGGAAGCTCTCGCCGGGGCGGGCATCGTCGCGCAACGAGTCCAGCCGGTAGACGCGGACGGCCCGCGCGGCCGCCCGCGCGAGAGAATGACCCCAGCCCGATCTTGATGAATGGCGACTCGGGCGGGTGTTCTTCGAGGTACCGCTGTCGCTTAGCCAACTCGCGCATTGCGCGGAACTCCTCGAGTAATTCGGTCGCGAGGCGAATTGGCGACGGGGCCGTACAACATCCCGACGATACCGACGAGGCTGAACAGCGTGATGAGAACAAAGCGGCGGTGCATGGGGCAGCGCCTATTCCGCGCGCACGATGCGGCGCACGGCGATCGCCCCGCCCGTTCGCGCGCGTACGAAGTAGATCCCCGGCGCGACCCGCGCGCCCCGAGCATCGCGTCCATCCCACGCGAGCGTCCGTGATCCCGAGCCCATCGCGCGCGACACAAGCACCGCGACCCGCCTGCCATTCGCATCGGTAGATCGCCGCATCAGTGATGCCGGGGCGGGCGCATCAATCTCGAGCCGCACCATCCCACGACTCCGGATTGGGGTAGGGCGGCGCCATCGCGAGCCGCGCGATCGGATGAGTCGACGGCGCAGCCAGCGGCAAGCCCCCAAGATCCAGTCGCCACATCGAGCGCCCATGCGTTGCCGCCACCAGCGTCCGCGAGCCCGAGTGCAGCGTCAGGTCGTACACCGTCTGAACCGGCATTCCTGGCCGAGCGGAACCCAAAGCGCGCCGAGGTTTCGCGTCAGCCACACGCCCGTGTCGGTGGCCAGGTACAGCGTCTGCGTGTCGGTCAGGTCCACCACGATGTCGTTGGCGGGAGCATCCGGCAGATTCCCCGAGATGTTCTGCCAGTGCGAGCCGCGATCGGTGCTGCGAAACACTTCAGCCGCGTCCACGTCCTGGGTGAAGCCGGACAGCGTCACGTAAACGGTGGCGGGGGCGATCGGGTCGGCCGTGACGCGTGTCACCCAGCGCAATGGCAGCGTGCCGGTGATCTCGGTCCAGCTCGAGCCGGCGTTGGTCGAGCGCCACACATGGCCGTTGTCGGTGCCGGCGTAGTAGGTGGCGCCATCGGCGGGAGAGATCTCCAACGTGGTGATCGTGCCGTAGTTCAGCAACGTCGGCGGATTGCCGGTGAGGTCAGGGCTCACGGCGGTGTAGGACCGCCCGTTGTTGGTGCTCTTGTACACGCGCTGGCTCCCGACCAGGACAATTCTGGGATTGGTCGGCGAGATCACGAGCGGCGTGCTCCAATTGAAGCGATCGCTGCTGGAGATCCCGGTGGGCTTCGTCCACGTGTCTCCGCCGTCTGAGGATCGTCGAGGCCCGGTGTTGCCGCAGCAATTCTGCCACTCGGCGAGCAGCGTGTCGGTCCCGGTGGGGTGGAACGCGCAGTAGAAGCCGTCGCCGCCGAGGATCACCTGCCACGTGGTCCCCGGCCCCGACCGCAGCAGCGTATTGTTGTCCTGCGTGCCGCCGGCCATGCGCTCCGAGTTCTGCGGGTCGATCGCCGCGGCGTAGAACTGCGTGATGGGCATAGAGGTGGGGAACGTCCAGTCGTAAGGGTTGCTGCTCGTCGCGCGCAGGAAGCCGCCGTCGTTCCCGAGGAATTGGTGCTCCGGGTTGGCGGGGTCGATCCACAGCGCGTGCTGGTCCGGATGGCTGGTCGGCGCGACGACGAACGTCACGCCGCCGTCGGTGGACCTGATCAAGTCCAGGCCCAGGCCGTAGACGTGGTCGGGGTCTGTCGGGTCCACCGCCATGTCGCCGAAGTACCACCGAAGCCGCCGTAGGAATCGGTAAAGCCGGTCGTGTCGCGCCGCGACCACGACGCGCCGGCGTCGGTCGAGCGGTACATGCCGAGCCCCGCGTAGCCCAGGATCGAGTCCGGCCATGATCTGCGCGTAGACGGTGGAGGGCCGTGACGGCGCGATGGCGAGCCCGATGCGTCCGACGCTGTCGCTCGGCGTCGGCAGACCGGCGGCGAGCCGCGTCCACGTCGCGCCGCGATCGACGCTGCGCCAGATGCCGCACCCGGGGCCGAACGCGCGCCGATAGGTCGGGCGACGCACGCGCTCCCAGGTCGCGCAGAACACCGTGTCCGGGTTCGCCGGGTTGATCGCGACGTCGCAGGCGCCAGTGCTGTCGTTCACGAACAACACCTGCTGCCATGTCTGGCCCGCGTCCAGGCTCCGGTAGAGGCCGCGATCCGGGCTGGTTGAGAACTGGGAGCCCATCGCCGCGACGTAGAGCCGGCTCGGGTCGAGCGGGTCGACCGCGACGCGTCCGATGCGGGCCGTCGCGGACAAGCCCAGCGGGTCCCAGCTCGTGCCGCCGTCGTGCGAGACGAACACGCCGGCACCGTCGTAGTTATCGACCGCGCCGTTGGCCTCGCCCGTGCCCACGTAGACGGTGTTGGGGTCGACGGGGCTCAACGCGATCGCGCCGATCGACGGCACGCCGACCGCGTCGAACACCGGCGTGAAGTCCACGCCGTCGTTGACGGACCTGAACACGCCGCCGTCGGCCGAGCCGAGGTAGAACGACACCGCCGCCGGGCGGCGACGCGATCGCCGTCACGCGCCCGCCGATGTTGCTCGGCCCCACCTCGCTCCACGCCAGACTCGGCCCCGCGTCCGTCGCGCGCAATAGCGAGCGCTCGAGCAGCGTCTGCTCGACGGCCGCGCGCCAGCGGTCCTGCGGGATGGTCGTGCCGGGAACGCGCGCTGCAGACCGAACCAGTCGTTGGGGTAGCGGCCGGCCTCGGCTTCCTCGGTCTGGATCTCTCGCGATTAGTGTGCCGCTCGTGTTCCGTCGCGGCGAGGACGAATCGCGACGGCGAGGGTGAGTAGGGCGAGCGTGCGCAAGCGGCGGCGCGGGAGCATAGCGTAAAGCTTAGACGAGTGTGGTTGCCGCGGCCATGATATAGCGACACGTCGCGCGCCTTGAGGATCGCGAGGCGTATCGCGGCTACGGCGCCGCCTTCTTCCTGAGCAATACGTAACCT
>ERZ1370068.9301-contig-8088_pt1 | contig 47679 bp, 75 predicted proteins | sample MGYA00561227_ERZ1370068 | MGnify/ENA primary metagenome ERZ1370068 (study PRJEB38410, sample SAMEA6850437) | metagenome | study: Metagenomic assessment of the ecological functions of the soil: analysis of the soil microbiota associated with the... | reverse complement strand
TATTAGCGTTCAGTTACGTATTGCTCAAAAAGATTCCGCGCTCCTCGCCACCCCTCAATCCCGGCAGTTACACCGCCGTGGTCGAGGGTGAACGGCGCCACCGGCGTCGGCTTGGTCGAGAATCTACGATCTCGGCACGCCATAACGGCGGGATGCGGGCGGGAGAAGGATTTCGGCGTTCGGATTTTCTGAAGGACGATCTAATATGGCCGAATGAGGTGGCCGGGTTACTTGCTCTTTACGGCGTTCTGAGCATCGTCCTGGCCGCGATCAGCATGACCGATGTTCTGGATGGAGTCAATCCAGTCACGGGGCTGTTGCTGTTCCTGGCAGCGCCGCCGTTGCGGCTATTCGGGTTTCACCCGCCGGTGGAAGGCTGGTCGGCGCTGGGCAGTGTGATGTATGTCGGCGCGCTTTGGCATCCGCTCACCCTCGCGCCGTTGCACTGGCTGAACTTCCGCGTGTTGCGCTGGGAAGGCTGGAGCTACGCCGGCACGCTGCTGGCGGCGGCGAACGTGATCGTCGCGGCTCTCGTCCTGATCGCGCGGGAGGGATCTGGCCTGAACCGGAGCTTGGTCGGCTCCGCGCCGCTGCGGCTGACGCTTTGCCGAACTTCGGCAGATCGGGATCGAGGAAGCCGAGGGCGTGCGGCGGTCTTGATCACGCGCACACCGGCGGCGCGTTGCTGGTCGACGAATCTGATCGCGGAAAGCCTGCATCCGCGTCCAATGCACCTTCGGCCGGAAATGATGCTCGGCGTGGTAGCCGTTGAAGAACCAGATCCAGTTATAGAGCTTGTCGTAGCTGCTCACGCCCCACGCGATCGGCTCATCCGGGTTGCCGCCGTAATGGCGGTAGTAGCCGTTCAGATAGGAAAGGCTAGTGGCCGAGATACCAAAAGCAGAGCAGGAAGAATGATGTAGTGCCAGTTCAGGATGCCGAGAGTGACGAACGTGCTCGACGAACAGACCAGCTCCGTCACGCCCCAGAACGCTTCCCGTTTGTCCTTGCGCATCAGTGCCTCGAAAAACGGTCACGGGATCTTCGCGGAAGAAACTTCCAGAAAGCGTAGCTGAGCGGATGCTCCGGCCTCGCCGTCGTGCCCGTGTTTGTAAATCGAAATCCAATCGATCGTCTCGCCGTTTTCGTCCGGGCCGGTCGGCATTTCCCTTGTGATGCTGCATGTGGATGCATTCGTAGAAAACCTGGCTGAACCCGACGGTGATCGATTCCAGAATGCTGAAGAGGCGATTCAGCAACGGCCGAACGGAAATAGGGATTGTGAATGAAGTTGTGCGAGATGCCGTTGATGTTCCAGGAAATGCTAACCGAATAGATGAACCCGAGGATGAGCATCACCCAGAGCGGCGCGTGCGGGAACAGAAAGAACATCCCAAAGAAGTAGGCGCAGGTGCAGCGAGCTCCGCCAAGACCGGGACGATGTCCCAGCGGGTGAACGCGAAAATCCTGGAATCGGTCTGGAGCCGCTCGGTGGCGACGTCGTTGATGGCGATGCACGGGAGGCCAACCCTACGCAAAATCCGCCATTTCGCACACACTAAAACCGGCGCGAGATGGTGCGCGGTAGGGGTTTCGAACCCCCAGCCCGCATCGCTACGCGAAGCGTTGCGGGCGGGCTTTTCTCCGACTAACCCAGACGTCGCTTCAGATATGCGCGCCCAAACCAGTCTTGAGCTGAGTCTCGCGGAGACGCGCGCGTGACTTCAGGACCGGCAGGCTTCATAGTATTCCAGGGTGACGAGGCGGGCGAGATGCAGTCCGCGGGCACGCGAAGCGGCCTGGTGCTCAACAACACGCCTTCGAAGATTACCGGTTGAACCGATGTACAAATTCCCACATCACCGCACCGCAGCACGTGAGGTGTGTGCAAAATGTGACGCAAAAGATGGTGCGCGGTGGAGGTTTCTCGAACCTCTGACCCCTTACCGTGTCAAGGTAGTGCTCTACCACTGAGCTAACCGCGCGATTCGCGAGGATGGATTATGAGTCGTGGCGGAGATCACACCGTAGATCGCACACCGGTGATCGCGCCTGCGACGCGACGCGCAGTCAGGCCGCGAGCTTGGCGGCGTCTTTGTGGCCGAGAATCCGGACCGGTCTGCTGAAGCTGCCTCGACCTTGAGCGGCTTCTTCAAAACCGTGACCGGGCCGCGCGCCAGAATCCGATCGAGCATCTCGCTGTCAGGATAACCGGTGATGACCACGATCGGCACGATTCGGATCGCGCTTCCTTGGCCGCGTCGTAAACGTCGTCCGGCCGGGCCGTCCGGCAATTTCAAATCGAGAAAGAGCAGATCGAACTTCTGTTTCTCAAGGCGGCGAGCGCTTCCTTCACCGGTGCCGACGACCACGCGGCTGAAGCCGATTTTCTTGAGGAAAATCTTGAACAGACTCTGCAGGCTTTCGTCGTCGTCGACCACCAGAACGGTGGGCTGGCCGGACTTGTCCTCCTTCAAAAATGTCCTTATCGAGCGACGCCTTCTTGATGCGCCAGCGGCCGCCGATCTGGATGGCGGGAAGCTGACCGCGCTGCACCAGATAATAGACGGTCGGCAACGGAATCCGGAGATATTTGGCCGTTTCTTTGACCGTCAAGAGGTTATGCATTTGAGAAAAATCAGCAACTTGCGCCTCGATGGGCGAAGCCTTTTCCGCTTGGGAGAGGATTATGAATTTATAGCCATGTCAATGCTCCTATTCAGGTTTCTCCATCCGGGGGTAAGGGTGACAGGCGGAGGTAGGTACTGCATTGCGGAAGGGGTCATTCCGAGCCGCGCAGACGGCCTCAGATCCCGAGCACCAAGATCAAGCTCAAGCATACATCAAATAGGCGGCGCGGCCCTTGGAACTTCGGTGTTTGGAATTTCTCTGGTGCTTGGTGCAAGCCACGATTGGAGCTTTGAGACGGTCCTTCCCGTCTGCTGCGGTTCGGACGACGGCATCTTGCCGGCTCGTCCCACTTCGCGACTGGACAAGGCGAGAGCGGCGGTTGACTGTTCGCCACTTTCGATGAGCGCGCTGTTCTTCAAGCGATTCCTTCAGCGTCCATTTCAGGTCGCTTCCATCGTGCCCAGTTCAAAGGCGCTCGTGAAACGCGTCGCGCGCAAGATGGATTTCACCGGGCCGCGCGTTATTGCCGGAATGCGGCCCGGGCGAAGGCGTCCACTCGCGAGAGATCGCGCGGCGGATGTCGGCGGATTCGCAGTTGATCCTGTTCGAATTGGACGCCGCCTTTCTCACGCGACCTGCAACGACAATTCGCGGACGATCCGCGCGTGCACGTCGTCAACGGCGACGCGGCGCGGCTTACCGGAAGAGCTGAAAACGCCGCGGCATCTCCAGTGCGATTACATCCTTTCGGGAATCCCGTTCAGCATTCTCGAGATCGAAAGAAGCGGGCCCTGCTGGCAGAAAACCTATGAAGCCGCTCGGCCGATGGCGGCAGTTTCATTATCTACCAGGTCACGAACGAGCTGCGGCAACACGCCACCCTCTTCGATCGCGCCGAAGTCGAGATATTTCCTGCAAAACATTCCGCCGATGTTCATCACCGTCTTCCACAAGGTAACTCGGCGGAACTGGCCATCACCGTCCGCTCCGTCCCGCCGACCGCGTTCTTTCCACCACGAATCATCACGCGGCATGAAGCGGCGGAGCCACGCGCATGGAAAGGACTCGATGGGCGAAATGTCCGTCCCGCAGAGTCCGCGCTCTACGGCGCTTCGACCCAGCGCGCGGTCCTGAATTTTCCGATCAGCGGTTATCGATTTTCCGGCCGTTTATTCGCGCGCTCGGCCTGATCAAATGGGCCGCCGCCCAGGCGAACGCACGATCTCGGCCTGCTCGATGCGCACCGGCGCCGCGCTCATCGTTCAGGCCGCCGAGGAAGTGGTCGGAGGAAAACTCGACGACCATTTCCCGCTCGACATTTTCCAGACCGGTTCCGGCACGAGCACGAACACGAACGCGAACGAGGTGATCGCGAATCGTTGCTGCGCAGCTCGCCGGGCAAACCGATCGGCGCGCGAGATCCGGTTCACCCGAACGATCACGTCAACATGGGCCAGTCGAGCAACGACGTGATTCCGTCCGCGATCCACGTCAGCGCGGCGGAACAATTGCAAGACTGCCTCGTGCCGGCGCTGGAAAAATTGCACGGCGCGCTCGAAGCGAAGGCGAAGGAATTCTGGGACATCATCAAGATCGGCCGGACCCATTTGATGGACGCGACGCCGGTCCGGCTCGGCCAGGAATTTGGCGGTTACGCGCAGCCAGGTTGCTTACGCGCGCGAACGGGCGCGGCAAAGGCGATCGAGGTTTTGCGCGAGCTGGCGCTCGGCGGCACGGCGGTCGGCACCGGGCTTGAACCGGCATCCGGATTTTCCTGGCAAAGTGATGCGGCACCTGGAGCAGCGCACCGGAATCGAAGTTTCGCGAAGCGAAAAATCATTTCGAAGCGCAGGGCGCGAAGGACGCGCGTCGTTGAAGCGAGCGGCCACCTGAAGACGATCGCGGTCAGTTTGTTCAAGATCGCGAACGACATTCGCTGGCTCGGGAGCGGCCCGCGTTGCGGCATCGGCGAGATTCGATTGCCGGCGACGCAACCGGGCAGCTCGATCATGCCCGGCAAAGTGAACCCGGTCATGTGCGAATCGCTGATGATGGTTTGCTCGCAGGTGATCGGGAACGACGCCTGCGTCACCTGGGCGGGGCGAACGGCAATTTCGAGCTGAACGTGATGATGCCGGTGATGGCGCACAATCTTCTCGAGAGCGATCCGGCTGCTCGGCAACGCCTGCGACGCGTTCTGCCGAAAAGTGCGTGATCGGGATCGAAGCGAACGAGGAACGTTGCCGCGAGCTGGTGGAACTCTCCATGGCGATGGTGACGAGCCTGGCGCCGAAGATCGGATACGATCGCGCCGCGGAGATCGCGAAGGAAAGCGCGAAGACCGGCAAGACCGTGCGCGAGATTTGCCTCGAGAAAAAGTGTTGCCGCCGGAAGAGCTCGAACGCGCGCTCGACCCGGTGGCGATGACCGAGACCGGGCGGCGAAGGTTCGGCTGGAGGTTGACGGTCATGCGGCGAACGGACCCAGGCCGCTGTCGTGCTGGCAATGGCGGGTGCGCTCGCTTCCATTTCCAGCGCGGAGGATCACCGGCTCGATCTCGCCGCGGTGATCACCAAGACCGACGCGCAGACGGCGCTGGGCGAGCCGGTGAAGATCCGCAGGCGCGGAGCGAGAGGGCGCGGACGGACATTATTCCCGCTGCAATTATTACAGCGAGAACCCGGGAAATCGCTGGTCTTGCGAATCCGCCAGGCGTCTCCCGGCCAGCTCGAACCGAAGAAGCAGCTGGAAGAAATGAGCGCGGGCAACGCCAAGTTCAAAACGATCACATGGTCTCGGTGACAAAGCAGCGCTGGCGAAGGAAGGCCCCGACAAAGGATCCGGGCACGCGCTCATGCTTTACGTCGCGAAAAAGAGCGCGTTCATCACCGTCGGAATCAGCGGCATCGACGACGAGAAAAGCGCGACGGAAAAAGCAAAGACGCTCGCGCGAAAGATTCTCGGCAAGCTATAGTGCCCGATGGTTGCCAACGTCCACGGCCCACAGTTTTCCGGCGGCGCGAATATCGCGATCAAATGCCCGAGCCACACCTACGAGCAGACGGTGCGGTTTTATCGCGACACGCTCGGGCTGCCGCTCATCGAGGAGGAAGCGGAAGGCTGCATTTTCCAGTTCGGCCCGAACCGGCTCTGGGTCGATCAGTGCCCGAACCTGAGCCATCCCGATATCTGGCTCGAGCTGGAAACGAACGATACCGAAGCGGCTTCGTCCTATTTGAAGATCAACGGCGTCCCGCGTCGGGACGAAGTGGAACAGCTCCGGGAAGATTTCGACGGCTTCTGGATATCCGATCCCGCCGGCGTGATCCATCTCGTCGTCGGCGACGAGGGATAGAGTCAGTCTAACAGGAGCAAGCAGAGATAACAGAGGGGAGATTATCCCAGACAGGCCTAAACTCCGTTCTCTCTGTTACCTCCTGTTAGAACCTGCCGATTGCTATCTTGTTGACGCCGCGCGGATCGCGCGATCCGGGCGCGGGCGTCGTCTGGAAGAAGATGTTGTCGAACGTGGGTTGAAACGCGCGCCCGGCCGTTTGGCCGATCGTAAACCGGAGGCACTGATCTGGCTCTGGGCCGCGCAATGGACTTCGATCTCGCTCCGCCCGCGTTCCGCGAGCATGGCGCGGATCGCGCCCGCCGCCAGCTCCGGCGTGTTGCAATCCCGGCTCAGATGACCGAGCACGACGCGCTCCAGTTTCCCGCCCAGCAGTTGTTCGATCACGGTCGCCGCCGCCGGTGTTCGACAAGATGGCCGTGGCGCGATTGGATCCGCTGTTTCACCGGCCACGGCCGATGCGGATCGGCCTGCAACAGTTTTCGTCGTGGTTGGTTTCGATCACGAGCGTGTGCACTTCGCGCAAGCCGCTCGACCACCATCTTCGTCGCATAGCCGAGATCGGTGATGAACCCGAGCGCGCTTTCTCCGGAATGAAACGCGTACACCGACCGGATCGACCGCGTCGTGCGGGACGGGAAAACGTCTGGACATGAATATCGCAGATCGAGAAATCGGCGCCGGTCTGGAAGAGTCGCCAGTTTTTGTGTTCGCCTAACGAGCCGGACCAACCGCGGATCGCTTCCGCCGTGAGCCGGTTGCAATAAATCGGGACATGAAATTTCCGGCAGAGCACTTCGAGCCCGCAAACATGATCGCCGTGCTCGTGCGTCAGCAGCGACACCATCAAGCTGCCCCGGGCGTGATCCCGCATTGCTCGAGCCGGACGACGATCTGCCGCGCGCTGAGTCCGCCATCGACCAGAATCCGGCAGTGATCGGTCGCGACCAGCGCGCTATTCCCGGCGCTGCCGCTGCCGAGCATGGTCAATGTGAACACGCTTCGATTAGTAGCGGACACCCGGCGCGTTTCACAAATTGGAAATGGGATTCGCGCGGAAAAATTGCGTGGCTCGAAGACACTGCCGAGGGACGTGGCGCTGCCGTCCGGCGTAATCTGGCGATCGCCACAGCGGAAGCGTCCGCTCCAACGCAGTCAGGCAGCCCGGCGATCTTCTTTCCGCGGCGAGCGCCAGCACCTCGCGCTTTCTTCGCGCCGTAATCGAGTGAGCGAAACGCGCGAATTTCGTCGAGGCGCCGCATCGCATTCAGCGTATCGAGAAATCTCGGCATAGCGCGCGGCCAGCTCGGTGCTCTCGAGATAACGGCTCCGCAGATTGGTCGATTGAAACGCGCCCGGATTTTCGGCGGCGAAAAGATGGAAGCGCAACCAGCGCCGGTCGGTCCGCGAAACTCTTTGGGTCTTGCGAAAGAACGCGACGAACAGAAGCAGGACGAGATAAGTATCGACCCGCGCCTGGAGCTCGAGGTTCCGCGCGAAATCTTCCGAGGCGATCTCGCGCTCGCCTTTCTTGAACTGGAGCGCGGCGTGCAGCGCGTGATTGATCTCCTCCACGAACGCGATCAGCGACCGGATGTTGCGATCGCTCAAGCCCGGCGCGCGGATCGTGCCGCTTCGAGCTGTTCGATCAGCCAGCGCGAATAATAAATGCCGACGTAAAGCTGGTCGTCCGCCCGGCGCAGGAATGTGCGGGCGAGTTCGCTCGAGCTCGCGTGCGTTCGCTCCCGCCAGCCGCGACAACTGCGCGCGCAGCGGCCGCTGGTCGATCAAACAATCTTCCAGGTTGATCCCGACCTGCGCATAGGTCCGCTCGAAGAAGCGTCTGGATCTGGCTGAAGAGCGTCTCGTTCACAGGCTACCAAAGTCACAAGGTCACAAGGCAGAAGATCTGTCGTTGTGACCTTGTGCCAGTGTTCAAAGATTGCAGCCATGATCGTCGTCGAGGTTGAGCAATCATCGAAGCCGGTTCAGCGCCAGGCGCACCTCGTGGAAACGTCCGGCGAGCTCTTCGTAAACATCGCTCAGATCGCACCGGCGCGCGGTCGCGTGGGAAGCGACGAGCTGATAATTCGTCGCGGCCGACCTGCTCGTAGAACGCCAGGTCAGGCGCGCCGCGCAGGCTGCGGTGCTGCGTGTTCTCGTGAAAAATTCCGCTGAGAAAAGCGAGTAATTGCCGACGTGGGCGCGGAGCAGGAACGCCTGCTCGGGCGTCGCGCGGGTCAGCGCGATCAGCATGTCGGAAACGATATTGGCGCTCGCCTTCCGCCGTCATGTGCGGCGCGCGCAAGCCGCTCGCGCGCGAAAACGCCTCGAGCAACGACGCCGACATAATCGCAGAGCTTCCGGTCTTTGATCCCGACGTCGCTCAGGACGTGGCGCGCCAGGACGTAAAAATAAAAGTGGGAAGAGATCTGAAGTTGTCCGGCGTTGGAAAGGATCGCATCGACCAGTCGCGGATTATCGAGCACGGCGTCGCGGGTCTCGGCGTCGGCTCAGCAGAGTCGACCAGCGAAACATGATCCGTTTGGCGAGCGGGCGAGAGTGCGGACGACGAAATCGAAATCCGCCGCCGTGAACCGCGCCCGACAATTCGCCTGGATCATCGAGAACCCATCATGAGCATCAGCGATGCCGCGTGGCAAGCAAGCCGTTGGCGCGCCCTTCCGAGCGCGAGAATATCTGCGCTTGTTTGCCGCAGCGTTGTTCTGCCCCTACGCTCGTGCTCCGATGAACCTGACGCAGCGCACTCATCGTTTCTGGCAGTGTCGATGCCTGTTGTTGGCATCAACGCCCGATTGTTCGCCAACGGCGGGCGTGGCAAACCGGTGTGCCGGTGACCGGGAACGCAGCCGCGTCGGACCAGAAGAAGTCGACGAACGTGACGATCGAGGACGAGAAGCTGACGATCGATCTCCACCAGGAATTCGCGGCGGTGGAGGTGCGTTACCGGATGAAGAACACCGGCGGGCAGGTCGAGCAGGATTTCTTTTCCCGGTCGAACGCTGGGCGAATCAGATGGCGAAATCTCCGACCACGTGATGCTCGACCTGGAAGGCTACGTGATCAGCGCGGACGGCACGGAATTGAAATTCAGAACGTGGACGCGAAGGGCGAGCAGCCGAAGCCGGAGACAGATCCGAGCTGGGGCGAGTTCAAGGCGGGAACGCGGCTCTGGAAGAAATCGACCATCCCGTTCACGCAGGGGCAGACGCGCGAGATCGGATTCGTTACCGGTCGCCGTATGCCGGCGAACCAGAGCTCGGTCTCGGACGACGGACATTCGAGCGAAGCGTATTTTCCGTTATTCGCTCTCGCCGGCTGCGACCTGGAAAGGACCGATCGGGAAGGAACGGTCACCGTTAATTATCTGCATCCGTATCCGGAAGAAATCTCGATCGCGAAACCGAAAGACCGTTTCAAGAAGATTAACGGACACCCAGTTCGTCTGGGAGTTTCAGAATCTCAAACCGACCCTGGACGACGACATGAAGATCGTGGCCCATCCGGCTTACGAAACCACTCCGGCCCACGGCGAATTCCAGGTGAACTATGAGGAGCAGAAGTTCCGGGCCGAATATGTCATCCAGGGCGACCGCTACTTTATCCAGCATAGCGACTACGACGCGGTGGCGAGCTCGACCTTGCCGCCGAACGGGGAACACAAATACGACGCCGAGAACATCAAGGGCCTCGCGTCCGGCAGCGCGTGGGTCGAAGGCGTGGAGGGCGACGGCCTCGGCGAAAGCATCACGCTGACGATTCATCGGCCGTTGCCGCTGGAGCGCGATCATGATCATGCCCGGGTATCGCGCACAGGACGCGAGCCTTTGGACGAGAGAACAACCGGGTGGCGGAGCTGGAGATCCACGTTGAACGGCGAACACACGTTCGTGGCGAAGATCCCCGATGAAAAATTCGAGGAGCTCTACCCAATCCCGGTCCGCGGTTACGCAAAGCCGGTCAAAGAAATGAAGCTGGTGATCAAGGCAGTCCATCGCGGCGCGAAGGCGCGCGATCACCTGCGTGGCCCGGGTGGAAGTGCGCTCGAAGCTCGAGAAGAAGCCGGAGATCCAGCACGCGCGGTGAACGCATGGCGCTGGGCCGCTCTGGTTTGGTTGGCCGCCGCGACGCGGTGGGCGCGCGGCGCGGCCGATCACCGTGCCCATCTACATAGAAGACAGCCACGCCGGCTCCTTCTACTGGCTGGCCCGGGCAGCTCGATCTCGACGCGGAATACACCCTGGTTCATTTCGACGCGCATAGTGACGCGGTCGGCTATTTTCGATTCGGACAGACGTGCGGGAGCGGCTCCGGCGGGTCGGTTCGCTGGAGGAACGCCGGAACCTCCTCGACCAATGGCGCAAGGCCGGCGCGATCCAATGTTACAACTGGATCGAGCCGCTGATGCCAGCGCCGATCTCGCGCATGATCTGGGTGCCGGGCCCGACGCTGTCGAAGACGAGCGCGACTGAGCGGCAGGAAAGAGCGGTCCGCCAATCCGACGGACATTTGGAAGCCGCGCCGCGCCAGTCGCAGTCGTTCCGCGAGCGCTGTCGCGTTATCGGATTCGATCAGCTACGCGGGGAACTGAAGGAGGGCGAACCGATCGTCGTCACGATCGATCTCGATTATTTCGCTGAGGTGCCCGCGGGCCGGCGCGCCCAGGAATTCGAGCGGGTGTGGAAGTTCGTCGCGGAATGCCGGAACCTGCGCGCGGTCACGATCGCGATTTCCCGGCCGTATTTGAAGAACGACGCGGACGCCCGATGACCTCCTCCGCCTGGCGCTGGCGGCGTCGCTTTCCTGCCGACGGCGACGATCCAGTTCGAGCCTCTTCGCGAACGCGTCGGGCCCGACCGGTCGTTGCGAGCACGCGAGTTTCGAGTGCGCCGACAGGCGGTTCCCGCGTTTCGTTTGGAAAACGCGTCGGAGAAAGTTGCGAGCGCTGCTGCTCGCGAACCGGGAACGGATTTCGGTCGAGACCGAAACGACCTCGTGGACGCAGCGGCTTGATGGTTGGGAAAACGAAGCGCCGCGATTGCGTCTGGCGGTCAAAGGTCACGAGCCTTCCACCGATAATATCTGGCGCGTGCGTGAGCGAACGACTCGGCTGAGATAGAGCTGCGCACTGAGCCGCGGGATGCGGCGCCGCAGCACATCGAATGGATCGCCGTTACGCCGGAATATGCTCGCTGCAATTTGACGGCGAACCGCGCGGACGAAATTGGTTTCGCGAGACGGCGCGCCGCCGCGGCCGCGCTGGCGCGAGACGAAATTGCCGGGGAAAGATCGGATGCTTTCTCTCGGCGTTGTCCAGAGCGACGAGGCTGACAGAAGAATTCGGCGCGATCCGGGTGAAGGCGCGGGTCGAGATCGGTGGGTCGCGTCCGCGAGACGGCCCCGATCGAGATTCGGCGTTTTGCCGGCGCCGGTTTCCGCGCCGCGATCACGGAACAGTTTGGATTGCCTTATCTTTTGGCAGCGGCGAGATATGAGTGATGGGAGCAATACCGGCCCGGAAACCGGGTTCGGCGCGGACTGCGCGAACTTTGTTGTATACGCGCTCCGCGCGCCAGGGCCGCCTCGTGCCGTGGTCGAACCCGAAGCAGTTACGGAAGTATTTGGAACCGCTCGCGCAGAATATCCGGCCGGGCGACGCAAGAATCAGCGACGACGACATCGCCGGCGGTCTCCTGGTCCATCTGGGAAATCATGTCGCGGCGGTGATGGAAGACCGGCCGCCGCTCGGAGTGCTCGATCGCGGCGACCTCGTGGCCCACCAGCTCGAGGGCGTACCGAAAATTCTCTCGTTAGGCCAGCTCGTGGCCAGCGCGCAGAAACAGATCACTTCGATCTCTTGCGCGCGCGCCGCACCAATCGGAAAACGCCGATGTCCTCCTGGGCGGCGATGTCATGCTTGGCCGGACGGTGGGCGCGGCGATCGCGACCGGCGCGGATCCGCTGGCCGGTGATTCGATCGCGGCTCGAGCGCGCTTCATCGAGATTGGTGAACCTGGAATGCGTTCTTTCCGACAAGGGAAACGCCGTCGCCGGGAAGCGTTATTCTTTGCGCGCCCCGCTCGAGGCGATGCGTGTCCTGACCGCGGCGCGAATCAGCGCGGTCAGCCTGGCGCGAACAATCACGCGAATGATTTCGGACCCGAGGCGCTCCTGGACTCGATCGCGCGTTTGACGGCGGGTGACGTCGCGGCCATCGGCGCGGGCGAAACGACTGCGCGCTCTCTACGCTCCGCATTTCCTGACCACGAATGCTGGAACCAAGGCGGCGATCATTGCCCTCAGCGATATCGACGGCGCGTCGAGCGGCGTTTCGTAATCGCGAGCGCGCAGGATCGTGGACGCGTCGCGGCGGCGATTGCGGAAGCGCGGGCGAACGCTTCATTTGTTTTGGTCTTCGTCCACTGGGGCGACGAGAACACGGACAGGGTGAACGAGCGCCAGCGCGAGCTGGCGCGGTGGTTGATCGATCACGGCGTGGATGCGGTGGTCGGTTCGCATCCGCATTGCGTCCAACCGTTCGACAGCTATCACGGGCGCCCGATCATCTATTCGTTAGGCAACCTGGTCTTCGACGGCGCGCCCAGCTTGCCGAATTGGAACCAGGGCCGGCTTCTCGAGGTGGACGCAGGCCAGCCCGAGTGCGTCCCGCGTCGTTTCGTCTGGTCCCGGTGCAGTTGGATGCGCGCGGGTTCCCCAGCTTGTGGAATCAGAAGACAAGGAGCGGCGGTTTACAAACCGCCGACCAAAAGACAACGGCGGTTTGTAAACCGCCGCTCCTTGATGCGCCACTGCGGTTCAACGTCTGGTTGAGGAGACTGAAAACCTTCGCCACTGCCGGGGCGGCCCTTTCGCGCAGTCGAGTGCAGGGCGCTTCGAAGAATCGGTAGAGGAGCGCGCTCAGGAGAATCGCGCCGCCGATCTGGAGCGTGAAGGAAATCAGCGCTTTGGCCAGCGACATGGGAGCATCGGCGCCAAATCCCGCGCGACTAACCAGGAGAAAAACCGGCAGGTGCACGAGATAAAGCCCGCGCGACCAGAGCGCGATCTTGCGAACCGCGGCGCTTCCAGGATTTTCGCCGGCCAACTTCCATTCGGAAGCCCAGGGCAGGAGCAGCGCGAACCCGAGCGAGACAAACGTGAAACGAAAGGTGCGCGCGAAATAGTTGTCGTCGCCGAACGCGAGCTGGCCGTTCTCGATTCCGCCAGAGCGTCGCATACATCGCCAACGAGCAGAACGATTCCGACGAGGGCGCAGAGAAACGCCGAGCGCCGCCACGGTTGCGGATAACTGAATCGACAACCACGCGCCGATCATTCCGATCATGAGCGCGTCGAAGCGATAGATGACGACCATGCGCAGGCCCTCCGACCAGGTGGCGGCTGGATCCGAGCGCGGTCACCGTGCGCGCGATGGTGGAAAAGGCGAGGAAAGCTGAAGGCGGCCGCGAGGAAAACGGCATCGAAACGTTTCGTGAAGTTTCAACCCGAGCCAGAGCGCGGCTGGAAAGAGGAGATAGAACCATTCCTCGATCGCGAGGCTCCATGACTCGGGAAAGAACGTCATGTGAAACGCGGCCAGGTTTCGCACAAAGAAGCCGTGCGAGATCACGCTTCGCCGAAGCCGACCGGGTGGGCGCGGAAGAATCGCTCGAGCGCGACGTTGACGATGAGGAAAGAAAAAGAGCGGCAACGTCCGGAACCAGCGGCGCACATAAAGAAGGCGACGTTCCCGGCCTGGCCGAGATCGCTCCCGTGCCGGATCAGGATTTGGCCGATCAGGAAGCCGCTCAGGACGAAAAACAATTCCACGCCGTAGAACCTCGCCGTGACCGAAGACCGCGAGGACGATCGCCGAAATGCGCGTAGAGCTACGACGGAAACCATGGGCGCAGATCACCATAGCAGGAATGGCGGCGGCCCGGAGCAGATCGCGAGGCCGAAGACGCGGCCGGATTCACGAGCCGTCTTCACGCCTTTTTCCGGTGACCGACCATTTCGCTTTCCCGGCGTCCGCCGATCGACGCGAGTGAGATGCTTTTCCAGGCCGCGCTTGAGCAAACGCCGGTGCGGAATGTCGCAAAGATATATCGGCGACGAACCAGATTTCTTTGTCCGCGGTCATCCAGTGGCGATCGTCGAACCGAGAAAGATTCACCGGGCGCGAATAACGCCGGAGCGTCCGTTCGCCGCGGAGATTGAAGTAAGTGTTGAAATAACTCAGCGCCAATTTCGCGCAGCGTCCGATAAACCGGCTCGCGATAACGGCAGCCGGCGAAGTTCGATTTCGCGATCGCGCCCCAGTGCCCGCGCATTTTGAAAATTGCGAGGACGTGATCGGTGTCCCGGTCCGCTTCCAGATCGAAGATGAGCGGCGGGAACTCAAGAACCCGGAGCGCGGCCGCGGCGGAAGATCGCACCTTCCAGGCAGTGCGCTGTCTCCTCCCGCAGGACGGTCCGAGGCGACCAGGCAGTTCCTGCGAGATGGTAGGGAAGATCGTCGAGAAAACGCTGGATACCGGCGGGCGTTTTGAGCGCGCAGTTTCCGCAGCTCGGAAGGAGTGAAGCCGAATGGGCGGCGAGTGGACAAATTCGGCATTCGGAAAGACTCAGACCAGCGAAACGATGGTGTCTTTTAGCGGGGCCACGGCCGCGAGTCACGCCGGTTTCAAGAGGCTGAATTTTCTTTCCGCGCCCGGGCGATTTTCCTACGGTGGCGCTTTCACCCTTGGGGCAGCGAGTAAGGATGTCTGACACAAGTGCCATCGGCGACCGGAAGAAAACCCGGTTTTGGAATCAACTTCTCGACTTTGATCGCGAAGGGCGACGTGGTCCCGATCATCGGCGAGGAACTGTTGCAGATCCCGGAGAACCGCCGGGAACCACTCTCTACCAGGCGCTGGCGAAACGTTACGCCGAGCTGTGGGGATCGAGCTGGAAGAACAGTTCCAGGGAAATCTTAGCGCCACCGTCCGGCGCCATCCGGATTTTCGCGACAGCCCGTTCAACGTTTACGACGATCTCGGGAAGGAATACGAGCAATGGAACCCGCCGGTGCCGGAGACGCCCGGGCGCTGGCAAAGATTTCGCACCTCAACCTTTTGTCAGCACGACTTTCGACGATTGCCTGGAACGGGCGCTGAACGAAACCCGTTTCGAAGGCAAACGGCGGACGGAAGTCATCGCGTATTCGCCGAAGAACGTCCCGAGCGAGGCGGCCGTGACGGACAGCTCGGCCGGGGCCTGCCGGTGGTGTTCCAGTGTTTCGGGAACTACCGGACGCCGCTGCAATTCGCGCTCACGGAAGGCGACATCGTCGAGCATCTGCACGCACTTCAGACCGCCGAGCATCGGCCGAAACGAATTTTCAGCGAGCTTTACGAACGGCCGCTGCTCCTGCTCGGGAACAGTTTTCCGGATTGGCTGACCCGCATCTTTCCTGCGGATGGTGCGCCAGAAATCGCTTGCACCAGGGCGAATCGAAACAAGCATGTCGCCGACTCGAAGAAGGACCCGCAGCTCCGCTTTTTCCTGCGGAACTTCACCATCAACACGGAGGTGACTGAAGAGATGGAGCCGGCCGAGTTCGTGATGGAACTGGCGGCGAAATGGACGGAGCGCTTCGGCGAACAACAGACCGCAAGACCGACGCCGACTCTGCCCGTGGCCAAAGAGCGATGACGCAGAACGCGGTCTTCATCAGCTATTGCCGGACGGATGCGAACGGCGCGACCGCCTCGCGACCAGAGGTGGCGCTGGCGATCCGCGATGCGCTGGTGGCGCGGACGTGGACGTTGGCTGGACCAGCGCGCTCGAAGGGGCGACGACTATTACCGAAAAAGATCCGGCGCTACATCAACACCTGTTCGGTCTTTTCTGCCGTTGATTTCCGAGACCACGGAGCTCGCGCGCGGACGGTTTCTTCCGGATGGAATGGGGTGGCGCTGAACGCTCCCGCATTTCACCGGCTCGGACCGGCAGTTTCTTTTTCCAGTCGTGATCGACAACATCGAACCGGCGCGGGCGAAAATCCCGAGGAATTCCGGCGCATTCATTGCACGCAACTGCGGGACGGAAACGCCAGACGCGGAATTCTGGACCGGGTCCAAATGCTTTACCAGAAAGCGCGGACCAGCCGGGGCCTGACCGACCATGTCCATCGAAGTGAGCGGCCGGCAAATTCGATCTGATCGCGATCATCCCCGGCCGGGCCTGATCAGTTTCACCGGAAGCGGATCATTCCTTCTTCGGGCGCGAACGCGAAGTGGCGGAGCTGGCCCGGATCCGATCCGGCAGGAAACGGCCACGGTGTTTTTCGGCAAGTCCGGGCTTGGTAAAAGTTCGATCCTGCGCGCGGGCGTTTCGCCCCTCCTGCGGGACTCTGAGTTCGTCCCGGTTTACATCCGGTTGAACCACGCGGAGGAAGCGCGCTGCCACTCGAGGACCAGATCGAGATTCGTTTCGAGCAGGTTTTCGTGCAGGAACAAATCGAAGCGCCCAAGCCGGTTCGCGCCAGAACACTCTCTCGGGGAATATTTTCACAAGAAAGATTGCTGATTGGTGGGACGCCAATAACCGGCTCGTCAAACCGGTCCTCATTTTCGATCAGTTCGAGGAACTGCTGACCGTCGGCCAATCGAACCCGGTCCGCGCGGCGCGCACGGCGTCGTTCCTCGACCGAGCTGGAAGACCTGGATCGAAAACCGGCCGCCGGCCGCGCTTTTGCGGCGGTTCGATGCCGACCGCACCTCTGGCGCGGGCACATGTGACCTCGGAGCGGATGGATTATCGCGTCGTCCTGACCTTGCGCGCAGGATTTCCTGGCCGATCTCGAAGGGTCTCCGGGGAGCGCTTGCGCGCGATCATGTTCAATCGATTCCGTCTCCTTCCGCTCAAGGGCGAGGAAGCGATGGAAGTGATCCTGAAACCGGGCGGCCATCTCGTCGATGAAGACGTCGCGCTCTGCATCATCGACTTCGTGTCATCCACGGAGCGATCGCGGCTCCAGACCGAAGTGACGCGTGCCCACGTCGCGCAGCGCCAGATCGAGCCGGCCTTGCTCAGCGTCATTCTCCAGGAGTTGAACAACCGCCGCGTTCAGAACGGCCAGGAGAAGATCACGGCCGAGCTGGTGGGCCAGGCGCAGGCCACGGAAATTTTCCACGACTTTTACCTGCGCGGGCTCGCGGGAATGGACGGAGCCGTTCGCGAGTTCATCGAAGATTGCCTGCTCACCTCGTCCGGCGCGCGGAACCGGATCGCGGAAGAAGACGCCCCTCACGAAACGCGGGATCACCGAAGAAGTTCATCGCGAAACTGATCGATCGCCGGATCATCCAGCGCGAGATGACGGGCGCGGCGAAATGGCTCGAATTGACCCACGACACGCTGGCCGACGTCGTCCGCTCCGATCGCGCGGAGAACCAGCAGCGCCGGCAAATGGGCGAAGCGGAGCGGCAGCGAGCCCTCGCGGAAGAGCAGGCTCGGCTCGCGCGCGAACGGGAACAGGAGGCGATCGAGCGTTTGAAACGAATGCGGCGCGAACGGCGCTGGATCATGGCGTTCATCGTCTCGTTTGTCGCGTTGTTGGGTGTCGCCGGCTATTTGCTCCAGGGACAACTGGAAGTCGGCAAGGAAATGCAGGGCCGGAGCCGCATCGTGCGCTGGCGCGCGCGCGCGAGCGGCTCCAGGCGGAGGACAACGACCGGCGCGAAGTCCCGGCAGTGCGGCATCTTGCGCGTTCGCTGCGAATCGATCCAGCCAATCGGGAGGCCGCCGCGCTGCTCTTGCAATCTGCTCATGGAACATAATTGGTGCCCGCCGATTTCGCGCGCCGCTCCGCTATGCCGGCACCCGCCTCCTTTGCGCGCGGGTTCGGTCCGGGCGATGCGGAGATCATCGCGATCGCCGAGGACGGAAATCTGGTGCGCTGGGATGTCGAGCACGTTCGAACAGACGAGCGCACCGCTCGACCCGAATCGAGCCGGGACCGAAGGCCGCGCCGTGTTGCAGTTCGGCGGCGCTAAGCGACGACGGAAAACAGATCGTGGTCGGTTTCTCGCCGTCGGGCAGGGAGAACGCGCGTGCCTGGACGTGGTCGGCCGACGGAGGGCATGTATGTGCCGCGCGACCTGGCCGGTGACTTCAAGGACACCATCCGTGCGGCGGTGTGGAACAGCGACGGCTCCGTTGCTTTGCCTCGCACCGATGCGGGGAGACTTTCGTCCGGGTGTTTGCCTTCGACGGCACGAATTACGTGGACAAGGGCGCGATCGGAAAGGCAACGGCCGCGGCCTACAGCCCGGACGGCCGTTTGCTGGTCACCGCGGCCCAGGGTGGAACGATCTTCCTTCCGGGACGCGCAAGAGTTACCGCCGCCACCCGACGGTCCCGCGCTCAAGAAACTTGTGCCGGAACACGCGAGTCCTGAATCCCGTGTCTCCCTGCTTCGGTTCAGCGACGATGGCGGGCAACTGGCGGCCACTGGGTTCCGTGGAGATAGCGCGGCTCTGGGATCTCGCTGCCGGCAAATCACGGATTCTTAAGGCGAAATCCCGACAGGACCCGATCCTGCGGGCTGATTTTGCCGGCGACGGACAGGCCGGCTACCGGGTTGCGGCCGGCGCGAATGGAATGGTCGGCATCTGGGACGCCAACGATCTTGGCAAAATGTCCTCCGCGCCGATCTGCCTCGACGAAGCCTTCGTCTACCCAAGCTTCAACTCGCAGGGAACAAAGCTGCTCACCATTTCACGGGCCCTTTTAACCGCGATGAATACCGTGAGACTCTGGGATACGTCCTTTCGGAAACCGGCGAACGAGGCGGCGCATTACGACTTCGATGGGAGATCGGCGCCGATTTGGCTCTCGTATCTGGCGGAGGCTATCACCGGCGTCCGCGTGAACACGGATGAAGATGATTCGCCCCCGCCCAACCTCGCCAAGGGTCCGCAAAACCTACGCCGCCAGCTCCAGCTCTGTGCCCGGACCAATTATCAAATCATCTGGAACCGATTCATGCGCGGAGCCCGAGCCGAAACAGCCGTGATCGTTTTCTTGTATCATTGGTCATAATCGCGCGCCGCTATCCATTTCCCCGCAACTGAAGAAAGCGCCACGTCATGCCCGAATACCTGGCTCCCGGTGTCTCACGTCGAAGAAACACCGTTCCACGGCAAGTCGATCGAAGGGGTTAGCACAACGACGACGGGTTTCGTCGGGCCATGCCGATACGGTCCGGTTACCGAGCCGCCCGAAGTCATCACGAGTCTCGGTGAATCTCGAACGCAGTTATGCGGGCGGCGCCAAACTCGAGTTCGCCGAGCCGATGGATAATTTTCTCTGGCACGGAGTCCGCGCCTTTTTCAACGAAGGCGGGAAACGCCTTTACATTGCCCGCGTTTTCCGGCCGCTTCGCCGGCGAATATCCGCCTGATTTTACACCGCCGCGTGGATCTGAATCACGATCTGGGCGATCCACTTTGGGCGGACGGTCATGCGAGCGCGACATTCGGGGAGTGCTGTTTCGCTCTGCGGTTCCCGGGAAGGCGGGCAACCTGATTGTTCGGTGTCACGGCCAGCGCCGGCCCAAACATCCTCGGCACCGAAAACGAACCGAAAGAAGGCGACATCGTGCTCGTGAAGCGCGGAAAGAGACCGGCGAAAACCGGCGACCTGCGTATTGCCAATTATGATGCGGTTAAGCAGAGATGGCGATTCCGGCGGCAGAAGATCCAATCGACTGCTCAGGCGAGCTCGATCTCAAGGTGAGGCCGGAGCCAGACGCGAGCGATGCTATCCACGTCCTCACGATTTCGGTTCAGGTCCAATCCACGGACCGCAAGCACCATCTCGGGATCTGGAGCGGCCTGTCACTCGACCCGAACCTCGAGCACACGGCTGGGCGTGATTCCGCTTTCGCTCTCTTCCGCGAATCGCCGGCCGGGATAAGTGAAGCGCGAAATCTTCCGCTTGCTGTCACGGCCGCTCCCGGCACGCACGCGATCAACATTCCTTCGCGATGTTTCCAGATCTTCTGACGGTCACCGACGAGCACCGCCGCGACTTTGGAAACAACAATGCGCTCGCTCGAAACTAGCCGCCGGTGTGCAGGAAGAATTTCCTCTTCTGGGCGGGAACGACGGAATCCGGCCAGGCGCGGGCGAATACCAAGGCAGGGAGAACGCGGAGCGCGCCTTCAAGACGGGGCTCAAACAATTTGAGGACGTAGAGGATATTTCGATCGTGGCCGCGCCCGGTTCCACGGCCGATTACAAACATTATTTCAACGACGCGACCTCCATTTTCGAACATCTCATCGCGCACGCGACGCTTATGCGTTACCGGATCGCGCATTCTGGATTGCCCTGCCGGGACAGAGCGTTGCCGATGTGCGCAAGGTGCGGGCGAAAACTCGATTCGACCTACGCGGCCTTCTATTATCCGTGGAGTCACGGTGCTCGATCCGGTGACTCGCCGGAAGCTCGACCTGCCTCCGAGCGGTTTCTGTGACGGGGATCTACGTGCGGAACGACGTGAACCGGGGCGTTCACAAGGCGCCCGCCAACGAAGTCGTGAACCTTGGCCATTGGCTTGGAGCAAACGATCACCAAGCGAACAACAGGACGTCCTGAATCCGGCGGGCATCAATTGCTTTCGGTTCTTCGAAGGACGCGGCTTTCTTCCTCTGGGGCGCGCGAACCATTGGCTCGGACCCGGAATGGAAGTATGTCAATGTGCGGCGTTACTTCGCTTATCTCGAGCGCTCGATCGATAAAGGGACGCAATGGGCCGTGTTCGAGCCGAATGGCGACGCACTCATGGACGAGTGTCCGGCGCGCCATCGAGGGTTTTCTCCTTCAATGAGTTCCGGTCCGGCGCGCTGCTCGGCGCGAAGCCGGAGCAGGGCTTACTTCGTGAAATGCGATCGCTCGACGATAACCCAGGACGACTCTGATAACGGCCGCCTCATCGTGCTCATCGGCGTCGCTCCTCAAGCCCGCCGAATTCGTTATCTTCCGGATCGGCCGAATGGACTGCCGACCGCAAACCCTGAATCCGATGGCTTCGCGACTCAGTTTGGCGGCGCAGCGAATCAGGCCGGCCGTCACCTGGGACGGCGCGGTGTTGCCTCCAGCGCCAACCCGGCCTGCTGCACGAAATTGGCAACCACGTCCGGGAGCGAAGAAAAGTTTTGAGGGCTGGGGATTCGGCGAAAAAGATGGCGTGAATTTGGGCATTACCGCGCTATTCACGGGCCCCCCGGTAACCGGCAAGACGATGGCGGCGGAAGTGATCGCCGGACGGCGTTCGCCTCTTTACCGCATCGACCTCAGCGCCATCATCCAGCAAATACATTGGCGAGACGGAAGAACCTGCGCCGCCTTTCGATGGCGCTAAGGACGGCGCGGCGCGATCCTGCTCTTCGACGAGGCCGACGCTCTTCGGCAGCGCAGCAGTAAAGGACAGTCGACCGCTACGCGGGCTATCGAAATCAGTTATCGCTTTGGGGCGGCTCGAGTCCCTATCGCGGGATCGCCATCCTCGACCAACATGAAGGACGCGCTGGATCCGGCGTTCCTGCGGCAGCTGCGCTTCATCGTGGGTTCCGCTGCCGGACCAAGAGTGCGCGGCCATCTGGGCCGCATTTTTTCCCGTCTCAAACTCCACCCCGGGACCTGGATTTGGAAAGCGCGGTTGAATCTCACCGGCGGCAACATTCGCAATATCGCTTTGAATGCAGCCTTCCTCGCCGCCGCTGCGGATGAACGAAATGGTATGACCCACCTTTTGCAGGCGGCGCGGGCAGTGCGCCGGGCTCGAACAGCCAATCATCGAATCAGAAATCGGAGGCTGGGCCTGAGCAAACTGGCGGAAGGGGTGGGATTCGAACCCACGGTGGGTTTAACCCCACGCTCGATTTCGAGTCGAGTGCCTTAAACCGGACTCAGCCACCCTTCCTGCGACGCATGATTCCCGGCGCGATTTGCAACGGCCATTATGGGGTGGGCGAGCGGGTTTGTAAACCAGCGAGCGAAAGTAGCGCTGGACGGTTCCCGGGACCAAGAATAGGCGGTTAAACCATTGAAACCGCAGCCGATAAAAATGTCACAATTTTCGGCTTGCCGCTTTGGGATAAGCACTTCATCTTGTGGGTCTGCTGAGTCGGCTCCGCTAGTAATTGTTGTTGGATGCAGTTCGCCCTCATTCACAACTTATTCGCGGCGCTGTTCACTATTATTCACCGCCATTCCCAACTTCGCCCGCTCCCGCCGCCATGATCCAACTTAAACCCGGTCTCACACCTTCCTCGCTCAACCGCCCTCGTAAATCGTCGCTCCGGACAAAAAATCGGCTGACGAAAAAAGAAGGGCAAGGGCAACGGGCTCCGGTTCCCGCGCGTTTTCAGCGACGCGGACGTGGCGCCCTTCGGACCAGGTGGATTGGGAACGGCGCACGGCGGAGATCACGGACGACAGCGGCAAGGTGATCTTCAAGCAGGAGAACATCGAGGTGCCGAAGAGCTGGAGCGCGCTGGCGACGAAGATCGCGGTCTCGAAATATTTTTACGGCGACATCGCCAACGGCACCGACCCGCACAAGGGCGGACGGGAAACGTCGGTGCGGCAGCTGGTGCATCGCGTCACGCGCACGATCACCGATTGGGGCATCGCGCGACGGCTATTTCGCCAACGCCGAGGCGGCGGAAATTTTTACGACGAGCTGACCTGGCTTTGCGTGAACCAGCACGGCGCGTTCAATTCGCCGGTCTGGTTCAACGTCGGGTTGCATCACCAGTACGGCGTCGGCCGAGGGGCCGGGCTGGGGAATTATTTCTACAATCGCGACGACCGGCCAGGCCGGAGCGGGCAGCGACGCAATACGAATACCCGCAAGGCAGCGCCTGCTTCATCCAGAGCGTGGAAGACACGATGGAAGACATCATGCGTCTCGCGATGAGCGAAGCGATGCTCTTCAAATATGGCAGCGGCACGGGGAGCGATCTTTCGTCACTGCGGAGCACGCGGGAAAAATTGAGCGGCGGCGGGAAACCGAGCGGGCCGCTTTCGTTCCTGAAAGTTTACGACCAGGTCGCGAACGTGGTGAAGAGCGGCGGCAAAACCCGGCGCGCCGCGAAGATGAACACGCTCAAGGATTGGCATCCCGACATCGAGGAGTTCATCGACGCCAAGCAGAAGGAAGAGAAAAAGGCGTGGGCGTTGATCGAGCAAGGCTACGACGGCAGTTACAACGGCGACGCCTACGGCTCGGTCATGTATCAGAACGAAAACCTGAGCGTGCGGGTGAGCGACGAGTTCATGGATGCCGCGGTCGAAGATCGCGAATGGTGGACCACGCGGGTCCGCGACGGCAAGCCAGTGCGAACGCAAGGAAGCGCGCGACGCTGCTGCGCAAGATCGCCGAAGGCACCCACATCTGCGGCGATCCCGGGATGCAGTTCGATTCCACGATCCACAAATGGCACACCTGCAAAGGCACCGACCGGCAACATTCCACGAACCCCTGCTCGGAATATCTCTTCCTCGATAACACCGCCTGCAATCTCGCGTCGCTGAACCTGATGAAGTTCAAGACCGAAGACGGCGTGTTCGACGTCGAGCGGTTCAAAGTCGGCTGTGCGCGTCTTACATCACCGCGCAGGAAATCATCGTCGATAACGCGAGCTACCCGATCAAGGAGATCGCGGAGAACTCGCACATTTTTCGCACCCTCGGTCTCGGCTACGCGAACCTCGGCTCGCTCATCATGAGCTACGGCTACGGTTACGACAGCGTGGAAGGCCGGGCGCTCTGCGGCGCCATCACCTCGATCATGACCGGCGAAGCCTACGAACAGAGCGCGCGGATGGCGCGGGCGATGGGGCCGTTCCCGGGTTATCGCGATGCGCGTTGCAGCGGAGTGGCGAAGCCGGTCGCGAAAAACAATGTCGCGTCGATGCAGGAAGTGATCGAGCTGCATCGCTCCGCGGTGAGCGAGATCGCGCCCGAACGAAGAGTTCGCCTATCTGAAAGAAGAAGCGGCCAAGGTCTGGGACAGCGCCGCGGCGCTGGGCAAACAGCACGGCTATCGCAACGCGCAGGTCACCGTCCTCGCGCCCACCGGCACGATCAGCTTCCTGATGGATTGCGACACGACCGGGATCGAGCCCGACATCGCGCTGGTGAAATACAAGCTGCTCGCCGGCGGCGGCATGTTGAAGATCGTCAACCAGACCGTGACGCCGGCGCTGGAGAAGCTCGGTTACAACTCCGAAGAGATCGAGCGGATCATCGCCCACATCGACGCGTTCGACACGATCGAGGACGTGGAAGATTCCGACGGCTCGATGATCACCTCCGGTTTGAAGCCTGAGCACATCGCGATCTTCGATTGCGCGTTCAAGGCCCACAAAGGCGAGCGCAGCCTGGGCTACATGGCGCATCTCCGGATGATGGCGGCGGCCCAGCCGTTCCTGAGCGGCGCGATTTCGAAAACGGTGAACATGCCGGCCACGGCGACCGTTGACGAAATCATGAACACCTACATCGAGGGATGGCGTCTCGGTTTGAAAGCGATCGCGATTTACCGGGATGGGTCCAAACGCTCGGCGCCTTTGAACACGCGCAAGACGAAGGACATGGGCGGAACGGACCATGAATCCGAAGTCGCGTCCCTGATCGCGGCGAGTTGGAGACCCGCATCGTGGAACTGGATCAGGAAGTGGCCTCGCTCCGGTGCCGGCTCGATCAGCCATCGCGGCATCGGATGCCGGACACGCGCATGTCGCTGACGCACCGCTTCGAGATCGCGGGCCACGAAGGTTACATCACGGTCGGTTTGTATGAAGATCGTCAGCCCGGCGAGCTCTTCATTACGATGTCGAAGGAAGGCAGCACGATCGGCGGATTGATGGACACGGTCGGCACGCCTCACTTCCATCGCGCTCCAATACGGCGTTCCGCTCCAGGGGTTGGTGAAGAAATTTGCCTATCAACGCTTCGAGCCGAGCGGGTTCACGAAAAATCCCGACATCCGCAACGCGACCAGCATTACCGATTACGTCTTTCGCTGGCTCGGCTGCCAGTTCATTCCCGGCTACAAGGAGGCGACGTCACCCAATCGCGGCCAGGGCGAGCTTGCCCATGAAGGAAATTCCGGAGATGGAAAAGAAGGCGATCAATCGCCCCGTCGCGGATCTGCCGCGCACGGCAGAGAAGGAATTGATCGACGTCATCACCAGCCACGCCCCGAATGAGGGCGAGCCTCACGCCCTCGGCAACGGGCACACCCATGCGGACCGCGTGCAGGAAGTGCTCGGCAACATGTTCATGGACATCATCTGCTCGCATTGCGGCAGCAACAAAGTGGTGCGCGCCGGAGCCTGCGGCGTCTGCACCGAGTGCGGCACGAGCCAGGGCTGCAGCTAGGAAACGATTCGTTAGGTCGCCGGGGCGGCCGCTCATGCAACTCGAAATCTTCACGCTCTGCGATGCGGCGACGGAGTATGCCGGGAAGCTGAATATCATCGGGACGTGTCGATGCGTTGCGGCGTTCGAGGCGCTGATCGCGCATCCGCAATGCGCCATCGCGGGCCGGCTCTGGTTTGAGCAAATCGAGGAGGGCGATCATCGGGTGATGCTGACGTTCGCGGATGAAGATGGGAAAATCGTGATGCCGAAGTTCGGACTCGAACCTGGCGGTGAGTTTTTCGCCCGGGCAACGGACGGTGACGCTCGCATTTCGTGATTCTGATCCAGCAAATCCGGCCGCCGAAATTCGGCGAATACACGGTCGATCTGGCGGTCGATGGCCGGCAATTGGGTTCCCTGCCGCTTTATGTCACCAAGCTGGAACGCGCCGGCTGAAAATTATCGGTTGTCAGCAGGGGCAGAATCCACGATCTAGTCCCGCGCAATTGAGCATGGTCTCATGCGGCGAACCCCGCTTCCAAACGAGAGGAACCGGTCGGGGTAACTTTCAAAGCGATTCAGGATTGAAGTTTATGAACGAAGCGGAAATTCAGCGGCAAAAGGAAATCAAGGAGGCGGAGGAGCTTCTTTTCACGGGCCGCAGGCGCTCGGGTTCGCCAAGGGACTTTTCTCGGGCAGCTTCGTTTCGGATTGGGCGATGCCGTATCCGCGCATCCCGGCGGCGCAACAAGCGGAGCTGGACAAATCGCTGGCCGAAATCCGGCGCGTTCCTGGATGAACATCTCGATCCTGTCGCGATCGATCGCAACGCCGACATCCCGCGTCATCTGATCGACGGCCTGGCCGCATACCGGCGTGCTCCGGGATGACCGCGCCGAAGGAATATGGCGGCCGCGGATTTTCGCAGATGCGCCTACTGTCGAGATTCTCGAGGAGATCGGCGCCCGCTGCGCGTCGACTTCGGTTTTCACGAACGCGCATCACTCGATTGGCATTCGTGCTCTGCTCTTGTTCGGGACGCGCGAACAGAAGCAGCGATGGCTGCCGGCGCTGGTCGCGGGCGAACAGCTTGCGGCCTTCGCGTTGACCGAAGAACGAAGCTGGCTCGGACGCGCGCAAACGTCCAGATGCAGGCGACGCCGAGCGCCGACGGCTCGCATTTCATTCTCAACGGCGAAAAGCGCTACATCACCAACGCGTCGATCGCGCAGGTGCTGACGGTGATGGCGCGGACGCCGGTGCCGGATCGGACAAGACGTCGATCACGGCGTTTCTGGTCACGCCGGACATGCCGGGATTCGATCGATGCTCGAGCCGCGAATGGAAAAGCTCGGCATTCGCGGCACGGCGACCGGCCGTTTCGCCATGCGACATGGCGCGTGCCGAAGGAAAATATCCTGGGCCCGCATCGGCAAAGGATTGAAAGTGGCGCTGACCGTTCTCGATTTCGGGCGCACCACGTTCGGGGCGTGTTGCACCGGCGCGGCGAAGACGTGTTTGCAACTGGCCGATCGAGCACGCGAACACGCGCCGGCAATTCAAAAGAACGCTGGGCGACTTCGACCTGGTGAAGAGAAAATCGCGCGCATGGCGGCGGACGTTTACGCGATGGAAGCGATGACAGCCGTAACCGCGTCGCTGATCGATCGCGGCCTCGAGGATTACATGCTCGAGACGGCGATGCTGAAGGTCTTCACGACCGATCGCCTGTGGGAAGCGGTCAACGACGCCTTCCAGATTCATGGCGGCTCCGCTTATTTCACCGACCTCGCCGCTCGAGCGGATGCTGCGCGATGCGCGGATCAACCAGATCGGCGAAGGCAGCAACGAAGTGCTCACGTCGTTCATCGCGCTGGTCGGGATGCGCGGCCGGGCATGGAGTTCAAGGAAATTTACGACACGATGTTCAACCTTCCGCGCGGCCTCGGCAAAGCGTGGACGGCGGGGATGAATCGCCCGGCGCCGCGGTGAAAATCCCTGGCGTGCCGGTGAAGAGCGAGAGCCTTCGCACTTATGCGTCCGCAACTGGCCGTCTGATCTGGCGTTTCAACCTGAGCGTGAACAAGGCGCTGATTAGCGCTACCGCGAGCCGGTCATGGACATGCAGTTGGTCCAGGAGCGAATCGCGGGCGTGGCCATGGAGATGTTCGCGTCGGCCTGCGTGATCAGCCGCTTGATTCCCAGCTGCAAGGCGTCGCCCAGAACGGCGCCCGGCGCGGGAGGCCGCCGCGCCGCGGAACTTTTCCTGAAGCAATCCTTCCACCGGATTCGCCGGTTCCTGAGCCGAGCTGACCGACAACGACGACGCGGAATTGTTGGCCACGGCGAACTCGGTCCTGGCAAGGAAAAAGCACGCCGGCTCCAACGGCCAATAGCGCGCGCGCCCGACGCGAACCGCCGTCCCTGGCACGGCAGGCGCTGAACCTCGGCGCCTGATGTCGAGTGCATTTGCAGATCCTGCTATCGTTGAGCCGCGCCTTGATGTTGGCGCAGCGTCGAAGCGCCTATCGTTCACGGCGTGTTGTCGCGCTGTCAGCTGCCTCTCCTGCTGCTGATCGCCGCGGATCTGGATGGCGCGCTCGCCCTACAGCGCATCAAATCTCGAGGTTCCGCCCGACCCCGTGGAATACGCGCTCGCTCCGGCGCAGGTGCCGAAACGTGTCGTTACCAGATCATCGTCGAAGCGTCGCGGGTTGCCGCCGCGTTACCCTCCCTGGCTTTCAATGGCAGTGATCTTCCCGGTCTACGCCCTGCTCGGCGCCGAACCGGGAATGCGGGATTTTAGGCATTACCTTCTTTGCTGTAGCCGGTGTCGGAATTGCCGTGGGCAATCGGGAAACGAATTGGCGGGACCGTCGGGGAATTTTGGCGCTCGGCTGGTCCCGGTCCTGCCGGCGCATCTGTGGCTGGGCACACGCAAGTGATGTCCGATGTGCCGGCACCGCGCCGGTGCTCGGCGGCTGCTGGCTTTTCCTGCGGATTCGCGCGCGTCCTGGCATCCCCAGTTGTTGCTGGCGTTCTGGGGCGCGGAGTTTTGATTGCGGTCGCCACCCTATTTCCGGCCAGTGTCCGCGGCGATGCTGTTGCCGTTTGCGGTGGCGGCGATCGTCCCGTGGAAGATTCGCCTGGCGCTGGCGCGCACGCGGGCCTAGTCTTTCCAATGTTGGGCGCGGCCGCGGCGACGTTCTTCTTACAATACGGCGACGTTCGGCTCACCCCTGCGAAACGGCTACCATTTCTGGTCCTGGACCGAGTCGACGCCGCTGCATGATTTCTTCGCGCTCTCGAGCAGTCGGACTGAACTTGCAAACGCTTCTCCTTACCGGGTTGCCAATGCTACTGATAGTCTGCCTGGCGGTAGAAATAATGGCGTTGCGCAGGAAGCAAATCGTCGGCACGGAAAGAAGCTGCGAGCCCATTGCGCGACCTGGTCTTTTTCGTCGCCTGCTACTGGAATTCCGATGCTGGTATTTCATCTTTTTATGTTTATCCGTGCGACCGCTTTTTCTCTCCCGATCCTGACTGGGTACGGCCATCATCGCCGGGTCGTTGATGGGTTGCAATGGGGGAAGAAATACCAGCGCGCTATCGGCGTCGCTTTGCTGCGTGCTGCTCCCGCTCGTGGCGCTCGCGCGGATCGGCGTGCCGACCCAGCGCCACAGCGCCGGCTTGCCGCGATAGGATCCGAGAGAAGCACACCGGCCGACGCGGTGATTATCTCCGCGATCGATCCGGTGTTTCTGGAGCAACGAGTCGCCCGGCATTCGGCGCGGCGGGTCGTGCCCTCTTCGCGTGAAGTCGAGTATACGCGCGCCCTCTTCCGGCCCCCAATGGAGCGCTGCGAAGGATCAGCCGATATCGACCGGCGGAACCCGGCGCCGCACATCATCCACCTTGTGGCGACGGAACAAATCGACGATGCTAGCTCAAGAAGCCAGGCAAGGCCGGCGCATCTTTCTTGATACGACCGCGGTGGAAGAAGACGACCTGAAGCTTTGCGCTGCTGAATTCGCGCCTCGGCTGACGCGGAAGGCGCCGGCGCTCTACGAGCTCGAGGCGCCGTAGTGGTTCACCGCAGCGATCAGCACTTACTGGCGCAATTCTAGCTCTTAGGAGACATGCGTCTCGCAGAGCTGGAACCTTGCGCGTCGGACCGGGTCGATCTCGGCCGGAAGCGGCTGCTCATTTTCATCGTCGCCTACAACGCCCGAGACGACGATTGAGAAAGTGCTGAGCCGCATTCCGTCCAGCCTCCGCGGCGACAACGTCGAAGTCCTGATCATCGACGATTCGTCCCAGGACGACACGTTCGGGAACGGCCTCCGTTATCAGCAGCAAAATTCGGCGTTCAAGATCACCGTCCTGCGGACGCCGGAGAACCAGGGATACGGCGGCAACCAGAAGCTCGGTTACCGCTACGCGATCGATAACGGATTCGACATCGTCGCGCTCGTCCACGGCGACGGACAATACGCGCCGGAGAAACTACCGAGCCTGATCGCGCCCTTGATCACGGAGAAAGCCGACGCGGTTTTCGGCTCGCGGATGATCGACAAGACAAGCCGCGCGCGCAGGCGGGATGCCGGCCTACAAATGGATTGGCAACCAGATCCTGACCGCGTTCCAGAACCGGATGCTCCGCACCGCGCTCTCTGAATTCCATTCCGGCTACCGGCTTTATTCCACCGCGGCGCTGGCCCAGATCCCGTTCGAGAAAAACACGAACGACTTCCATTTCGACACCGAGATCATCGTCCAGCTCGTCATGAAAAAGCTCCGGATCGCGGAGCTGCCGATCCCGACCTATTACGGCGACGAGATTTGCCACGTGAACGGGATGAAATACGCCTGGGACGTTTGCAAGACGATGCTCCGGGCGCGCTTCCACGAGATGAACCTGCTCTTCGATCGCAAGTTCGACGTGCTCCGCCGGAGGAGAACTTACGATTTGAAACTCGGCTACGCTTCGTCGCACACGGCGGCGATTGATGCGGCGCGGCCGGGGAACCGGCTGCTGGATATCGGCTGCGGCCAGGGATACGTCGCGCGCGAGCTGGCGGCGAAAGGCTGCCATGTCACGGGCATGGACCAATACATTCCGGCCGGCTCACCCGAAACCGCCGGGATCGATTTCATCCGGTGGAATCTCGACCGCACGGAATTCCCGGTGAACGTCTCGGCGTTCGACCAGATCATGATGCTCGACATCATCGAGCACCTGAAACAGCCGGAACAATTCATGGATGAGCTGCGCTTCGCCGCGGTCTGCAAGCGGCCGGAAGTGATCATCACCACGGCGAACATCGGATTTTTCGTCACGCGGTTGATGTTGTTCTTCGGCCAATTCAATTACGGCAGGAAAGGCATTTTGACGCGACCCACACGCGGCTCTTCACCTTTCGTTCGCTGAAAGCGCTGCTGGAACAGTCGGGCTACAACGTCCTCGAAGTGCGCGGATCCCGGCGCCGTTCCCGAAGGCGATCGGGAACAACTGCGATCTTCACGGTTCTTCCTGCGCGCGAACCAGGCGCTCATTGCGGTCAGCAAAGGATTCTTCTCGTACTCAGATTTTCGTCCGGGCGGTGGCCAAACCGACCGTGCACAATCTGCTCAGCGAAACGATCGAATCGAGCGATCGGCTCCGGGATTCGGTGCTGAAAATCGCCTGCTGATTATTTCAGGATTTGCAACGCGCGCAGTAATCCGGCGGTGACCAGCTCATACGAGATCGTGCTGGACGAAGAAGATGCAGTATTGCCGGAGATCGATCGCGCAGAGCAGCAGCACGGCAATGGCGAGGAAGATTTCGCGGGCGGCGAAACGGAACGGGTGATATCGACTGACGAAGCCCAGTGCGAGATAGCGCAGCGGCATATCCCACATGTTCGTGTAACGAAGATTCATCCCGTAGCGGATGTTGCACATCAGCAGGTAGGTCGAAACGACGAACGTCAGCAGGTAGAGCGACGGTTTGTCGGCGAATTTCAGGCGAAAGATCGCGCCCAGGCGAGCAGGAAAATCAGCGGACTCGCGAGGAGAAGATCGACCAGGTAGCGATACCAGGGGCCATCGCCGGTCGCGATCGCATAGGGAAGCGACGGACGCTTTGCTGACGAACCAGCCGGTAGGTCGCGATGAAAGCTCTGCGCTGCCGCACCAGAAAATGAGGATGACGAGGCCGGTCAGCGGGCCGGCAACTGTTACCAGCAAACAGACTGCGCGTGACGGTGCCGAATCGCAGCCAGCGATTCGCGCCCAGCAGTGCAAGTAGCCCGACGTAGGCGAAGAGGGCATTTTCCCTTCGTGAGAACCATGAGTGCGAGACACGACCGCGAAGAGCGTGAGCCGGAGCGGGTCGTTAGGCTTCCGGAGATTTTCCCAGAGAAGCCAAAGGCACATCGTGGCCCAGAAGGCGAAGAACCCATCGATGAGCGCGTGCTGCGCCATGTGGATTTGGGTGGGCGCGCAGGCCATCAACGCGAAAACACCGAGCGCCCAGGCCGGCCCAGCCAGTCGCCAGGTGAAGCCTGCCTGCGGCGAAGAGCAGCAGGATGCTGAAGAGGCACGAGATTCTGTGCAGGGAGAGCAACGCATCCGCGCCGGTGATTTCGTGCCAGAGATAGGCGGAGAAGATGTAGAGAAAGCGTGTGGGCGGGAGGATCACGGTCGCCAATTTCTGCTGCCGTTCGACGTAATGTTCGGCGAAGTCGGGATAACTGGTGACGCCGTGATTGATCAGGTCGGTGACGTAATTGCGATAAAGACCTTCATCGAAGCCGATCCCTGTGAAGCCGGCGGAGGATAGATCCGGAGAGCGATGCCAATGATGGCAACGAGGATGAAGCCGAGCAGAAGAGGTCGCGACAGATGTCGGGCGCTTTCGGGTTGCGAGTCAGCCTTCATGTCGTCCATAAGCAATCGCAATATTCGCGCATAAGACTGGCGGCGTCACTTTCCGTTGCCGGAGAGCTGTGGTCCTGCAAGGCTTTGAATTCCGGTTGGTCGGGACCGAGTTCCACCGCACGCGCCAGGCCTCAGCGCGCGCTTCCTCCCGGTTCCCGGTGAGGTCGAGCGCTTTCGCGAGCAGGTAGTGAGTCTTGGCGTTGCGCGGTTCCAAAGCGAGCGCCTGCCGGAAATAATCCAACCGCTGCCGCCGGCTGATCGTCATTCAAAGCCAGGACGCCGAGATTGTTGAGGACGCCCTTGTGTTTGGGATCGATTCTGAGGGCCGCTTCGTAATGGGTCTTCGCAGCTAATGAGTCCCTTTGGGCGACGCGAAGGTTGCCGAGCGCGAAATTGGTTTCCGCGTTGTCCGGAACCAGGGCGTGGGCTCGCTCGAGGTGCTGTTCGGCCAGCGGCAGATTGTTTGTTTCTGAGCGCGAAGCGGCCTGAGTTGATAGGGCTCCAGAGCCCAAAGCGAAGGATCGTGGCGCGGGATCGTCACAAACCATGTGCTGACGGCGACGAGACCGAGTTGCAGGGCGGCGCCTCCATACCTCCCGGCCGCGCAACGATTCCAGAGCCGCACAAGTCCGAAAGCGGCGAGAACCAAAAGCCTGGAACAACCGCCAGCCGATAACGCTCCGTGACAAAGACCGGAAGGATCGCCAGGAACTGCAAACGCGATGGCCGCGGCGATCCAGCGCGAGGCCGGAAAGCGTGCGCCAGGAAAAACAGCCCCGGAAAGTCCGAGCACCGCCACGAGGGCGAACCGCAGGCCGGGAAAACCACTCCCTGTTCGCGCAAGATCGCGATCACGCCGAGATCGTCGTATTACGAAGGCATTCCAGAAGTTGCCGATCTTGCGGGCGAGTAGCTTAGCCACGCGCCGGGATTCGCCGAGATGTAATCGCGCGCCTGCTCGACCAGTAACGCGAAACTTCCGAGCGCTTCAGCGGCCGGCCAGCAGCCGCTTCGGCCTGGTCGATCGAGTCGCGCAACATTTCGCCCTGGCCCGCGTGCAAATCGGGAAAGCGGGGGTAACCGGTCGCCTCGGGATTGTTCCCCAGCCAGAGATTGATCCCGCCGTGGGCGGAAAGAAAACGGGATCGCGCGCGACGAAGTAGTTGTGCAGCCAGCATGGGGAGGCGCCGATGAAGACGCCCACGATTGGACAGACGCCGCGGTCAGCTGGCGGTGAGCGCCCTGTAGACTTCTACTTGCACGAAACAGCGCGAGAAGAAGCGGAATCAGAAACGTGAATCGTGGCGACACCCATCGCGGTGAAGCCGATGAGAAGACCGCAAAACCAGGCAGCGCCCATCGCGACGGAGCGTTTTCGGTTCGGACGATCTGCCAGACCGAATAGCCAGAAGACGAAGACTGCGCCCTGCCGTCGGCATGAGGATGGCCGAGTAAGCCTGGGCTGGGACTGGAAGAAGACCCCAGGCCGGCGGCCGCGGCGATGCCGGCCAGGTGCGCGCGGCCTTTCCGGGTCTTGTCCGGCCTGTCAGCCATGGCCGCGAACCTGGTGATCTCTGATCAACATCAGGACCGCGGTCCCGGCATCCAGGCAGGCTTGGAAAAAGCCGGGATAAACGGCCCATAACCAAAGCCGGTAGAGCAGGGCGACGAGGAACTGATACAGCGGCAGCCCGTAGAAGGCCTGGTGATCCGTCCAATGCCCCTGCAGGATTTGTTTGGCCCACTCATCGTAGAAATGCATGTCAGCTCCCGGTGGCAGAGCAAAGGCGATGCGTGGCCAGCTGATGAAAGCACGACGAGCCGGACGAGAAAGACTGCCGCAAGAACATAGTGCGCGGCGCCGAGCGATTCCGGCCAAACCTTGCGGAGAATACGGAGACGGCCCGAACCGGTCACGGGGAGTCCTCCTGCGCGTGGCGGGTGGCTAATGTTTCACCATAGAAACAGGACCTGTTGGCATTAACGCTGCTCTTTAGAAACGAACACATCCGCGGTCGGTATCGTGGATCGCAGTCAAACAAACAAGAGATAAAAAGAAAGCAAACAACATGTTAAACAAACTCAACAAACGCCGCGGGGGTTTCACCCTCGTGGAAATCATGATCGTGGTGGCGATCATCGCGTTGCTGGCGCGCGATTGCGGTGCCCGGATTCCTCCGCGCCCGCAAACGCTCCCAAGCAAGCCGCATCATTAACGATCTGCGCCTGATCGACTCCGCCGTCGACCAATACGCGATCGAGACCAACAAGAAGACGGCGACGTCGCTGTCGCTGTGCCGACTGGACGACACTACCTGAAGAAAGGCACGAACCTTTACACCACGGGCAAGGACATCCTGGGTACCGACTTACGGCGCCGCAGACCGTTGACACACTGCCGCAGTTGCCGTCGGCGTCGAAGACCGCGCTGTCGGACGTGTCGCCGACGCGACGTTCTGGTCACCCTATAACTAGGAATCTGACGATTCATTCTCCTGTCATTCGGCGTCGCGGGTGGCAGGAATGAGTTGTGAGCAACGAGACCAGAAGTCACGCCACCTCGCACCTCAGCAGTAAATAATAAAATAGAAAGACGCACTCCTAGCCATGCTTAAGAAACTCACAACCAAACGCGGGGCTTCACCCTCGTGGAAATCATGATCGTGGTGGCGATCATTGCCCTGCTCGCCGCCATCGCCGTTCCTGGATTCCTCCGGAGCCGCAAGCGCTCCCAGGCTTCCAAGATCATCAACGATCTTCGCCTGATCGATTCAGCCGTTGATCAATACGCCATCGAAACAACCAAGAAGAGCGGCGATCCCGTCGCCGTGTCGGATTGGACCAACTATCTGAAGAAAGACACGGTCCTTTACGCGACCGGCCAGGACTTGTTCGGCGATGACTACGGTCCTCAGACCGTTGACACGCACCGTTTCCGTTCCGGCTACCGCTAAGAACAATCTTTCGGACGTAACGGACGACGCCTACTGGTCGCCCTTTAACTAGCTGACGCGGTTCTCAGCATGAAGAGCGTCCTTTCGGCAACGGAAGGACGCTCTCTTGTTTGGGAGCCGAGAAGCCCAGGTCCTTTGAACTCAACCTCACAAAATGGACGCCGCGCTACCTTCTCCTTCTCTCCCATCCGGCGCTGCTGACAGGTCGCTGCTCCACAAGGCAGGCGCTCTGTTCCAGCGGACCTGGGTGCGCTGCGCTCTCCTCGCGCTATTTGGATTCGCGGTCCACTTCCCCTGCGCTCCAAGGGCCAGCTCATTTGGGACGACCAATACCCGCCCACGACAATCCCTTCATCAAAAGCCCGGTCCTCATCCTGGGAGTCGTTCCGGCATTATCTCTTTCTCGATTCCTTCTCCGCGCATTATCGGCCGGTCCAAAACATCTCCTACATTTTCGATTACCTGATTTGGAACACCGATCCCCTACGGCTTCCATCTCTCCGAATGTTCTCTGGCATGTCGGCAGCGGGATCCTGCTCTACCTGTTGCTCGCCCAATTGTTGAAGGGCTTCGTCGGTGACCGTCGCCGTTCCTTCGTACTCGGTCGCAGCCTTCTTGCCGCGCTCCTCTGGGTGGTTCATCCGGTCCATAGCGCGGCGGTCGATTACATTTCCGGCGCGCGCGGACAGCCTCGCCTTCTTCTTCGCGTGCGGCAGCTGGCTGCTTTACACCTCCGCGGTCGCGATACAGACACGGACAGCCATCCGATGCCTTGTCTTCTTTCTCGCGGCGTTCTCGCTGCTATCTCGCGCTCTTGCTCCAGGGAGAGCGCTTCCTCTGGGTCGGCGATGTTCCTTTGTCATTTGTTCGTTTTCGAAAAGACAGCGCCACGCCGGGCGAAGTTCGCCGCGCTTCTGGCCTGTCTGCTCGTGGTCGGTTGCTACGCAGCCTTGCGCCAGTTGCCAGAACAGCGCACCACCACGATCGCGTCTTCCACCGGCTGGCCCGCGCCGGTTCGTGCGACTCTCGATGGCGCGCGCTCTCGGCGATTACACCCGGCTCATGGTCTGGCCCGCTAACCTGCACATGGAGCGAACGGTTTTCGACCCAGCGAGTCTGCAGAGCAGCCGCGAGCTGGCGGCAGGCGGCCGCGGTCGAGTACCTTTCCATGGCCGGTCTCGTCGTTGCGGCCGGACTCATTCTGGCGGCGGCCCGAAAAGGTCCGGCGCGCGGGGTTCCGAATTTTCGGCGCCGCCTGGTTTCTCTCTACTTATCTTCCGACGTCGAACCTCTTCGGCCTGAACGCCACGGTCGCCGAGCATTGGCTTTACTTGCCGAGCGTCGGCTTCCTCATCTTCGGCGCCGGTTGCCTCCTGGAACTTTCAAACTGATCCTGGCGCTTCGCGATCGCCTTTGCCTGCGTCGCCTGCGCCGGGCTTAGCGCGCGTAGTTTTGTCCGCAGCACCGATTGGGTGACCGCCGAAACGTTTTACCAGCGCACGCCCGCCGCCGGAGGCAAGAGTCTGCGTGTCGCGATGAACCTGGGCCACGTCTATACCTCGAAGGGCGAATATGCAAAAGCCGAGGCGCTCTTCCGCCGGGTGCTCGAAATCAGCCCCGACTACACCATGGCGCGCGGAGCAATCTGGGCGAAGCTTTGTTTCGCCAGGGAAAACGCAGGAAGCCGAAGCCGTTTTCGCCGCGGCGAGCAAGTCTGCCGAGGAATCGCGCACCACAATATCCCCGGACCTGGATCGCGACCCTGAACGTCGCCCACATGCGCCACAAGGAACACGATGACCAGGCGGCGCTCGCCATTTCTGAGAAGGCGCGCTCTGATTATCCGGGAATCTGGGAGCTGGTCAGCTTCGAAGCGGAAGTGCTGCGCCAGGCGCGCGGCGCCGATTCAGCTTTGCCGATGGTTCAGGATTTCGCCCGGAGCTCACTGGTGGCATAGCGGTGTCTTCCTGGCGATGGGTCGTTTGTATGCAGAACGCAGCGATGCCGAACTAGCCGAAGCGGCGCTGCGGCACGCGAGCTGGCTCGATATTCACGATGCCGAATCGCTGAACCCGATCGTTGCGATGAAGATGCTGCAGAATCGATTGGAAGCCGCCTGCGAATATTCAGCGTCGCGCCGTCGCGCGCAGCCAGACCAGCCGCGCCAGTATCTTTTGCTCTCCGACATCCTCGAGAAAATGGGGCGCAATGAGGAAGCGCGGGCCGCCCTTTGACCAGGGTCTCGCAGTTGAACGCGCTGTGCGCGTTCGGAGCGGCGCCTGAACTAGGCGCGCCACGACCATCTCGCGGTTGCGGCGCGGCGCGTGATAAGCTACGCGCGCCATGGAGATCATCGTGCTCGGGCGCCGGAGCTATCGGCAGCCTGTATGGCGCGAAGCTCGCCGCTGAGAACGACGTGACGCTTGATCGGCCGTCGCCGAACATGTGGCCGCGATCAATTCCCACGGGCCTGCGAATCGAAGGCCTTCGAGTCGCAAATCGTGCGGGTTCGCGCCGCCACGGCTCTCGATCATCTCGGGCCGGAGGCATTGATCGTCCTGACAACGAAAGTGCCGGACAGCGCGGCGGCGCTCCGGTTCCGATCGCGCCGTTGGTGCGAGACGACACGACCATTCTCTGTCTTCAGAACGGGATCGGCAGCGAACGAGTCGCGCGAACGGCGCTCGGCGATCGTGGGATCGTGCTCCGCAGGCATCACCCAGTTCGGCGCGATCTTCAAATCGCCGGGCGTGATCCAGTTCATGGCTCAGGGTTACGTTGATCGAGCAACGCGAACGGAGCGCCCGGCTCGCCGACATTCCTCAGCGGCGCCGGCACTCGATTGTCCGCGTGTCATCGAACATCGACGCGGACGTTTGGCACAAACTGGTAGTCAATTGCGTCGTGAACCCGATCACCGCGATCCTCGGCTGCGAAGTCGGCGGCATCGCGAACCCGGAGCTCGCGCCGCTGAAGCGGCTGCGTCATCGATGAATGCATCGCCGTCGCCGCGCGCGGAAGGCGTGACCTTCGAGAACGACTTCATGCGTGAGATCGACGATTTCTTTCGGCCCTCGCACAACATCGCGTCGATGCTCCAGGACCTGCGACGCGGTCGCCCGACCGAGATCGATTACCTGAACGGCGCAGTCACGGCGATTGCCGCTCAACACGACATCGCTTGTCCGGTCAACGCCGCGCTCACCGCCACCATCAAGGCGATGGAGTGGAAGCGGCGCCGCCTTGCGCTCGAATTAGCGGCCGCGGTTCTTTCGACGCCGATCCGGTTCGGTGGTCTGGCCGGCTTCGGTAGCGGCGCGTTCTTTGAGCGCGGCTTTCCGGCTCAGTTTCACGCGGCCCTTTGTCGTCGATGCCGATGCATTTCACCCAGATCATCTCGCCGATCTTGGCGACGTCTTCGGTGCGGTTGACCCGGAAATCCGCCAGCTCGGAAATGTGGACGAGGCCGTCCTTGCCCGGGAAAACTTCGACGAACGCGCCGAATTCTTTGATCGAGACGACGCGGCCGTGATAGGTCTGGCCGACTTCGATCTCGCGCGACATGCCGCCGATGATTTCTTTCGCGCGCGCCATGCTCTCGCGGCTCGTCGCGTAGATGTGCACGGAGCCGTCGTCCTCGATGTTAATCTCCGCGCCGGTCTCGGCGACGATGCCCTTGATCGTCTTGCCGCCGGGTCCGATGAGGGCGCCGATCTTCTCCGGATTGATTTTGATCGTCTCGATGCGCGGCGCGTATTTGCTCAGGTCGGCGCGCGGCTTGTCGAGCGCTTCGCGCCATGATGCCGAGGATCTTCGTGCGCGCTTCTTTCGCGCGCGATGGATCGCTTCGGCCATGATCTTGTGGCTCACGCCCGGGAGCTTCAGGTCGAGCTGGAAACCGGTGACGCCCGTTTCGGTGCCGCAAAGTTTGAAATCCATGTCGCCGAAGTGATCTTCGGAGCCGATGATGTCGGTGAGCAGCTCGTAGCGCTTCAGGTCGCCGCTTTCGTCGTTCTCGGTGACGAGGCCGACGGAGATTCCGGCGACCGGAGTCTTGATCGGAACGCCGGCATCCATCAGCGCGAGCATTCCGCCGCAAACGCTCGCCATCGAGCTGGAGCCGTTTGATTCCATGACCTCGCTCGTGATGCGGATCGCATAACGGAAATCCTCTGTGCCGGGAACGACCGGTTCGAGCGAACGCTCGGCCAGCGCGCCGTGGCCGATCTCGCGACGGCTCGCGCCGCCGGTGCGGCCGGTTTCGCCGACGCTGAACGGCGGGAAGTTGTAATGCAGAAGGAAGCTCTTCGAGTTTCGCCGCCGCCGTAGGCGTCGATGTTCTGCGCTTCTTCGATCGGCGCGAGGGTGACGAGCGCGAGCGCCTGGGTTTCGCCGCGCTGGAAAATCGCCGAACCGTGCGCGCGCGGGAGGACGCCGACTTCGCAAGTGATCGGACGCAAGTCCTGGTAGCCGCGGCCATCCATCCGCTTCTGTTTGTCGAGCACGCTGATGCGGAAGGCCTTCTTCTGCACGTAATCGAACGCCTGCGAGATCGCGAACTTGTCCGCCTCGGGATATTTCTCGAGCACCGCGGCTTTCACTTCTTCGCTTCAAGCGCGTTGACCGCTTTGCTGCGCGTCGACCTTGCGTCGGCTGTAGAAGCGCGCCTTCGATGCGATCGCCCGCCACCTGATAGGCGATCTCGAGGAATTTCCTGGTTGCACCGTCAGCAACGGCATCTCGCGCTTCGGCTTGCCGACTTGCGCCGCGAGTTCCTTCTGGATGCGAATCATCTCGCGGCGTGTCCGTGGGCGAACTCGAGCGCCTTGACGAAATCTTCTTCCGGAATTTCGTGCGCGGCGCCTTCGATCATGATGACGTCGTTCTCGGTGCCGACGTAAACCAGATCGAGGTCGCTCTCGCTCGCGTTCGATCGTGAGTCGGATTCGCGATGAACTCGCCATTCACGCGGCCGACGCGCACCGCGCCGATCGGGCCGGCGAACGGAATATCGGAAACGCAGAGCGCGGCCGAGGCGCCGTTGATCGCGAGAATGTCGGGATCGTTCTGGCCATCCGCGCTGAGCAGCATCGAGATGATCTGCGTGTCGTAAAGATAGCCGGCCGGAAAGAGCGGCCGCAGCGGCCGATCCGTCATGCGCGAAGTGAGCGTTTCTTTTTCGGAAGGCCGGCCTTCGCGCTTGAAATAACCGCCCGGAAATTTTCCGACCGCCGCCGCTTTCTCGCGGTAATCGACGGTGAGCGGAAACCAATCCTGGCCTTCCTTGATTTGAGTGGCCGAGACGGCGCTGGCGAGCACCATGGTGTCGCCGCACGAGACGATGACGGCGCCGTCGGCGAGCTTGGCGATTTTGCCGGTTTCGATGGAGATTTGCGTGGACCCGATTTGGGCCGTGACCTTGTGTTGCATGACTGCTGCTTTCTGGATTGGCGAATCCAGGCCGGTCACCCTGATTGTAGGTTTTAACCCCGAAACGCGTCGGGACTAAAACCTCTAATCAAAGATGGAACTATCGGCCTGAGTCGCCGGGTTTACTTTCTGATTTAGCGAATCGTTACGCCGAAAGCGGCGCGACGAAGGACGGAGCTGCGACCAGGAGATCGGACCTGCGGCTTACTTCCGCAGGTTGAGCTTCTCGAGCAGGTTTTTATACCGGTCGGACTCCGACTTGCTCAGATAATCGAGCAAGCTCCGGCGCATCGCCACCATCTTGAGGAGGCCGCGGCGCGAGGAATGATCTTTGGCGTGGCTCTTGAGGTGTTCCGGTCAGCTGCGCGATCCGGCGGGTGAGGAGTGCAACTTGCACATCCGCGCTGCCGGTGTCCTTCTCGTGGAGCTGGAACTCCTTCATGTCCATCGTGTCACTGCTTTCTGCCATAAACGAGCCGGTATTGTAGGTGAAGAACGGCCGCTTGGCAAGGGTCGGCATTCCCCGTCGCGCTCCTGATCACGGAGAAGACGAGGTTTTCGACGCCTTGAGTGGCCCTTGCCGTGACCTCTGCCTAGCTCCATTGCCATGCCCATCGGAATGGAAGCTCGCGTTCGATTTCATTCCCTTTGTCGTGACCGTGAGTCTTTACGCGATCGACATGCGCAAAAGAGTTGTGATTCTTCTTCGCCTTTTTGACTTTCGCCGTTTTTTCACTCTTTGACCGGCGTCGCTATGCGGCGCGCGCTGCTGATGATTGGCCCGAGCTTCACGCTGTTTTGCTTCGCGATCCAGCTCCCAGCCATGACCGCTGGCCTTGAGAGCCAGCGATCTCGTCAAACGTTTTCCCCGCCGCGGAGGCCAGGGAATTCGCGATGAACAACCCGCCATAGCCGACACGAGTCTGGTCACGTTGCGCAGGCCTAGGGTTGAGATTGGCACACCTGTGTCCCGGGAGATAGCCGACAAGCACTTGCTCGCGACCATCCGCCGTCGCGGCCCACGGATCAAAACCCCGCTCGCCGCTCCTTCGAGGATGACAACCTCCTCGGCCCGAGCGATGGCGGCGCCCAGAAACAGCAGCACCGCCAGAACTAATCTAATCGTCTTCATATAGATAGTTCGAAGCAGCCCTGGGATCCGGGCCCTGGTTGGAGATAGAAAATTGGCGCCGACGCAAACCGCCCCGGCTACGGCTTTTTGCATCTCCCTGATTAGCTCGCTCGAGCCTTTCAGCGTCACGTTGTGCGACCTGGCGATCTGGGCCCAGCTTTGCCCGGAATTATGGAGAGCAATGATCGCGCTGAATTTCTTCTTCGTCGCCAGGGCAAGCCGAATGGCTGACGTAAATCTCGCCCAAGCTCAGCCCGGGCGTGCCTTTTCCTCTTCCAACGTGCTCGTGGCCACATCCGTGTTGCTGATGGTGATGATGCTCAGCATGCGCTGTTTGTTCGTTCGCGCCGCCGCGTTGATGTCTTCGATCAATTTGGCAATCGCCTTCGGATCGGCCGCCACCGCTGTGGCTCCCGATGAGTCCTTCCAGCGCGACGGGTCATCCAATCGCTCGCGCTCGCGGCCGATCGAGCCGGCCGCGGCCGCCAGGCTACAACAGGGCGACGACAACAAAGGCGGCCGTTCTCACCTTCATTGGATGTTCCTAGCCAGGCGCACTCCCCGCAACCGGCGCCGGCGGATTTGTTTCACGCTTCCCATCATGCCAAATATCCAGTTTATCGCGAGAGCGGACGGCGCGTTTGCCACCAACGACAAGGGCAAACGATTGACCGAGAACGTAACGCGCGGAATGCATCCGCAGCTTGCGGCCCGAGGTGACGATCGGCTCGCGCAAGCCAATTTGAATCGGCCCAGCTTCTTGAGCGCCTGCGTAAAAAACTTCTTCGCCGGCAAAGAATTGTTCGTCGAACCCGCCGGTCGCCTGGAAATTTTTCCGGGTGGGTGAATTCAGGAAAAGTCGCCCCGCGCCGAGCTTCGCGATGGTGAAATAGGCCCACCGAGAAAAGGTGCACAGGAAAACGCGGCCCCAAAGCGGCACCTGAACCGTCGGGCAGAACTCGCGCGCCGCCGCCCGAACAACCAGCCGCCAGGGCGGCCAGGGCGCCGGTCACGTGATGCGGGCGCGATGCAGGTGTCCGCGTCCACGAAGAAGAAAAACATCCCCAGCGTGCCGCGCGGGCGCCGGCATTTCGCACCGCCGCGATGTGGCGATAGTGGACGGGCACGACGGGTGGCCCCAGCGTCCGTTTCGCGATTTCCCCAGCCGTCGCGTCGCTCGAAGCGTCGTCGACTACGATGATCTCGTACGGCTTGCTCTGAAGCTTCGCCGGCGACGTGAAGAGCGGCCAGGGCGCTGAGCGCAACTCATGCTCCCCATTGTAAGCCGGGAACGATGAAGGAGAGCATAATGGCGACTATTTGCGACCGTAGGTGGCGCGCTGGTCTTTTTCCTCCGCGCATCTTCGCGATCGCCGGCGCGATTATCGCCGCTTCTCACGCGCCGCCCACAGGGCGGCGGCTACAGAAGAGATGCGGCTAGCGCCGGCGCGCTTCTTTTCTGTCGAGAGCGAGGTGAGCTCGTGACGCTTTGGCGGGCTGAAGGCATCGAGCACGCGCGTGTTCGGAGTTTCGACGCCGTGCGGAACGTTGCTCGCGAGGTAGTAGGAATCGCCCGGCATCGAGTCCGTGCGCGCCACCGCTGGCGAAGACGGTCATACGGCCCTGACAGGATGTGAATGATCTGTTCCTGCGGATGTCTGTGCTCCGGCATTATGCTGTCCGGGCCGTTCAGCTCCGCGAGCATCTGATACATCGTCTCGCCGTGGGTCACCGTGCGGCGCCGAATCCCCGGACAAATGTCGATCCACGGGTTCTCGTTGGTCGCGTCGCTCATGGAGGTTGTTCTAAGCCGCGGTCTCGATTCGTTCAACCGCCGGCTGTCCGGATCGCCGGCGGCGGCCGAACGGACTTCGATCTTCGACATCTCGACGCGCAGATAATTCAAGATCACCGGCGAAAGAATCATTCCCGGCACGCCCATCAATTTCTCGCCAATGATCAGGCCGATCAGGGTGAGCCAGATCGGGTTGCGGATCCGGGCGCCGACGATCTTGCTGTTCAGGAAGTATTCCAGCTTGTGGATGACGATCAGGAAGATGAGCGCGATGAACGCGATCTTCGCCGACACCAGAAAACCGATGAAGACGATGACCGTGTTGCTGACGACGTTCCCGACAATCGGGAAAAGGCCGCAGAAGAAAGTCAGCCCGATAACGGGCCGCGTCGGGAAGCCCGACCGACGAGAACGAAAATCGCGGTCAGAACTGGTGTTGATCGCGGAGATCGTCATCTGGGCGCCGATGACGGTGGCGAAGCTGTGGTAGAATTCGCCGAAACGCGCGCGCTGATTTCGTCGCAGTAGATCGAGTAAAGATTGTTCCGGACCTTGTGCGACTCAGCGGAGAGATCGAGCCGGCTGTTAAAGAACATGACTAACCGCGCAGACGATGGCGATGATGATAAAGACGAAGGTGGTCGAAGCGTGCCGGGCGAAGTTGGCGAAGTCGCCCGAGATAGCGCGCCTGATCCTTGATCGTGGTCATGGCGGTGGCCTTGAGGCCCTTCGAAATCGGTCGAACGGCAGGTTCAAGGTCGTGGTCCTCGGCCCACGGCGATGGCGGAAGGAATCGAGTTATCCGCGATCTTCGGCAGCGCGTTGATGGCTGGCGCGAATGAAATGGCTGGCCGTGTAGCCGATGGCGGCAACGATGAGGATGAAAGACCACGAGCGTGACCCATTTATTGGGAATAAAACGGCCCAGGCTTGCTCAGGACGAAGTAGAGAAGCAGACAGCGCCAGAAAAGGCGCGCCGAGCTGGAGCAGGCCGACGAGAACGCAGCGTGACCGCCAGGCCACGCAGACCATCGCGTCTGTCTAGTCGAGGCCAGTGCTCGGGCCTGCTTCGTCATCAGAGATGGCGTATCAGTATGGAGTGCGCGACGGCGAAGCGTTTCGTTCGTCCAGTACCCAACTGACTCCATCGGTATTCCATTAGCGGCAGCTCACGCGGTTTCGCCCTCGACCTCGCTGACAGCTGGTCCGTGACCCGCTTCGCGCCCATTCGTTGGTAAAAAGCCTCCGCGTTCGGGTCGGCTTCGATCTTGATTGAATCTGAATCGCCAGGCTCTTGCTTGAGCCGACCGCGTGTTCGAACAACGCTCGGCCATTGCCACGGCCCATCGGCGACGGGAACGATCCAGAGATGATCGAGATGGAGCACCGTCGCTGTTCCGTGGTCAGAACGTAGAACCCGACCGACGCGGTCATCTTCGATCGCGCCAGTACGCGATGTTCGCGGCGATGAATTCCGGGACGCATGGTCAGGATGTCGCGCCAGGCTTCGATCCAGCGCTCGGGATAACCCCAGTGCCGCTTCGCTGCGTGCGCGATCTCGGTGAGCGCGTCGGCGTCTTCCGGTTTCGCGCGGACGATTTGCATCGGTTTTAGCTCGGCTGCCGCGAGAACGGATTGAAGTTCGTATCACGATCGTAAACATCCACGCCCTCGGCGCGCTTCAGTTTGTTCACGACCAGATAAGTGAGCGGCGTCGCGGCCGCTTCGTAGAGGACTTTGCCCGACATAACTCCGAGACGATCAGGTTCAACATCGTCGCCACGATTCGCGGCCGCCGAAGGCGATCAGGATGAGCACCGTCGTGTCACGAGTTGTCCGGCGACGTAGAGCCGACCGTGCGGGTCCAGAGCCATTTGCCATCGGACCACAGTTTCATTTTCGCCAGGGTGTGTGAATTGGTGAATTCGCCGAGCCAGAATGCACCGACTTTCACGATGAATCGGGGCACGTAGAAGACTGTTTCGAACGCGCCTGTTCGCAATCGGCGCAATCCCAGCCAGATGCGCGCCGCGAGCGCCGTAGCCAGGCTACACTTCCGTGAAGATGTCGCCGAAGATGTAGGTGATCGGGAGAGACCTGCGCGCCGGAAATCTTCGCCGTGATCGCATGCCCGTGGAAATCGGAAGAGCGGGATCGCGCAGATTTTTTGCTCGACCAGGTTCGAGATCAGCAACACGACCACGAAGACGTGCACGAGCAGATCGTAGTAGCGGAAGCTGCTCAGCCGCGCATCGCGCGCCGTTAATCGGCGGATCATCGTCTGAGCCATTGGGATTTATTTGACCGCGGATGACGCGGATGACACGGATGTTTTGTCTTTCATCCGCGCCCATCCGCGTAATCCGCGGTTATTCTTCGGGATCAGCCGGCAGCGGAGTGACATTTCTTTTACAATCTTCGAACGGGGCTCTGACACAGCGTTTCGCGAGTCGTGTCTAACTGAGGAGTATGAAAAACTACTGTTAGTGAGTCTCGCGGCAGTGCTCGCGCGAGCAGCCTCCGCTTCACCTGCGCCCGATGTGACTCTGCGAGTCACGCCCGAGCGCGATTACGTTTACCGGCTCGGCCCGCGCGAATTGATCGTGCAGGTCGAAGTCGAAGCGCGCAAGAACGACGACGCACGCCGTTCGCCGATGAATCTCGCGATCGTCCTGGATCGCAGCGGTTCCATGGAAGGCGCGAAACTCGAGAAAGCGCGGCAGGCCGCGGCGATGGCCGTCGATAAGCTGGGCGACGACGATATTTTTCGCTCGTCACCTACGATGACCAAACCGATCTGCTCATTCCACCCGAGCGCGTCGGCGGCCGGGACCATCGCGAAGAACTCAAGGCGCGCAATCATCGCATCCAGGCCGGCGGCAGCACTGGCGCTGCATGCGGGCGTGGTCCTCGGCGCGAAACAGGTCCGCCGTTTCTTCGACAAGGAGCGGGTCAATCGCGTGATCCTGCTCTCGGACGGCCTCGCCAATGTCGGGCCGAGCAGCACCTCGGACCTGTCGCAGTCTGGGTCGCGAGTTGCGTGAGCGACGGCATCTCGGTCAGCACCGTCGGCCTGGGCGACGACTACAACGGCGAAGACCTCATGACCGCGCTGGCCGAGGCGAGCAACGCCAACTATTACTATCGTGAAGGACGCCGAGAAATTGCCCGGCATCTTCGCGGAGGAACTGGGCGCGGCGCGCTCGCTCCTCGCACGCAGCGATCGTCGATTCGGATCGAAGCGCCGGACGGCGTTGCGCCTGAAGAGAAATCATCGGCCGGCCGGACATCGAATGCCACGACCGGGTCGCGGAGATCAAGATGCCGGAGCTGTTCGGCTCGGAGAAGCGGCGCTTCCTCGTGCGTTGCGTTGGCGGAAGCGAAGAACGCGCGGACGCGATCGAACCGGCGTCGGTAGAGTTGAACTTCTCCGACGGTCTGCCGGCGGTTAATGCGCCGGCTCAGCGGCAGACGGTGAAGGTCGTCGCTCACCGATGATGAGAAGAAAGCGGACGCAGGTGTTCGGGCCGAAGTCAGCGCGCGAACACAGCGTCGTCGAGAACCGCGTCGCGAAGCGAACGAGGCGGTGAAGCTCGCCGATGAAGGCAAGGCGAAGGACGCGCGCGAGCTGCTCCGCGAAACAAGCCGCCGAAGAACGCCGCCGCGCCCGCACCGAATGCAGGTGCCCGGCGTTGCCGAGGAAAACCGGAAACTCGAGGAAGCAGCCCGGGGAGATGGACTCCAGCGGCACCATCGCGAAGGCGCGCCGGAAGGCGATGCAGTTCGAGAACTACGCGGACAAATACCAAAGACCCGCTGATTGAGCTCGGCAGCCGCGGCCCTGGGCCGCGACGTGGATGGCTCAAACCCTCACGTCGGAGTCCACGGGCCGCGGTTGTGCAGACTGCTGATCGGCCGGAGCCAACATTGATAGCTAACCTGCGCGTCGCGTCGTGAAACGAGCATCTGGATATTCTTTCTAGCAATACGTAACTGAACGAAGTAATACC
>ERZ1370068.9575-contig-8343_pt1 | contig 47683 bp, 79 predicted proteins | sample MGYA00561227_ERZ1370068 | MGnify/ENA primary metagenome ERZ1370068 (study PRJEB38410, sample SAMEA6850437) | metagenome | study: Metagenomic assessment of the ecological functions of the soil: analysis of the soil microbiota associated with the... | reverse complement strand
CTTTCACATTGTCAACTCGACACTTCGGCCGCTATTTGATCGGCGGCAACGTTGATGGCCCGGCTTTTCGAAAACAACTTGCGAACTGTCAAGGTTTACGCCCTGCTCGGCGCTGACGGGGGTTGCGGTCTGATCTTTACCGCACGCGTCGGAAAGCGCGCGCCGATGCAGGTGTTCTGAAGAACTCGATGCTATCGCCGCATGCGTCATCGGCGGAGCCTCGCTGATGGTGAGCGGCACAATCTTCGGCGCGTGTCTCGGCGCGCTCATCATAGCAAGCCTCGATAACGGGATGTCTCCTCAACGTCCGCGACTTTATGCGGGACATCATCAAAGGCTCGATCCTTGTCGCAGCGGTCGGGCTCGATATGGTGGGCCGCCGACAAGGTTAGTGAAAACCGCCCCTCACGCAGACGATCTCGCGGCACAAAGGGTAGCTTTCTCGCTCTTCTGGCGTTGCTTGCCATCGCGGCGGTTTGTGTCGTGGGCGAGATCGCCGCTCGTGTTGCGGGACACAAACCGTGGGATAAGCCACTTTACAGCCCGATCGAGGAACCGCCTCATCCGCGTGTGGAGGCTGACGACGAGCTTGGTTACAGGCTGCGGCCTGGGGCGTTTGCGGTTTCTTACCGAGACGGTTACAGAAGCTCGCTCGACACATTCGCCGGACGGCCATCGCGTAACCCGCTCAAGACCGGGACGAAACCGGACCGCCGAAGAAAGCGATCTGGGTGGCACAGGTTGCTCATTCACCTACGGCCAATCGCTGAACGACGAAGAAACATATCCGTGGCTGCTGCAGGAGATGATGCCAGGGCAGAGATCGTCAATTTTGGCACTGTCGGGTTACAGCAATGTGCAATCGCTCATCCAGCTAAAACGTGCCCTGACCAGCGGGGGCAAAAAACCGGCCGTCGTTGTGCTGGCGTACGCGTCGTTTCACGACGAGCGAAGCAGCACGCTCAGATCGTGGCGAAAATGGAAGCAGTCCGGGCTGTTATCCAGCCTTATGCGGCCTTCGAGGACTCGATGGCGATCTGCAATTTTTTGTCCAGGCCGATCCAATACACGCCGTTCCCGTTGATGCGTTACTCGGCCCTGATGCATTTTTTGAGGAGGCCTATGATCGACGGGAAGCCGTTTGGCTCCGCAGCTTACGACGTCTCAAAGGCGATTAGTGCCAATTTGCCTCCGTTGCTCGCGCGAACGGCATCCGTTTTGTGGTTTGCCGGAATTGGCTCACGATGCTGACGGCCGAGATGCTCGATTTCTGCAAGGTCGAAGGTATTATGACCGTTGACATTTCCGTTGATCTGACCGATCGCGCAAAACGTCAACTCTGCCGCACGACGAACTGCACCCGAGCCCGCGTGCAAACCGCATCTACGCCGAGCGGCTGCACTCATATCTCGGATGTCGAATAGGTTGCGGAAGATAGGTTACCGCGAAAAAGACACGTGCGGATTTGGTACGCCGCGGTTGGGCTGGATATGATGGACCGTTAAGCAGAAAGTTGAAGCCAATGACACCTGCCGCAAATAATCCTTTCACCTGCGGCTACCCGCGCTTTTCGTTGCGGGCGGTTTACTTTACGCGCCCAACTTTGCGCCGCCTCATGGGAGCCCTCGAGGTGGAGCGGTCGTCGGCTTTTTGGAATAGGTGCGATCCACGTCGGCAATGTATTAGAAATGTGGTGGGTGCCAATTTCATGGACGCCGGGTTATGTGTTGCTTTTCTACCTCGGTTTCGCCATCTCGATCTCACCTCTTTATCTCGTGATATCGGCGTATTAATGACGGTTCGGCTGGCGTGGACTCGCGGTTTTATCGGAGCGGTTGCAGTCATCGGCCCGCCACGTGATTACATGTGCGCGACTTTGTTCCCGGGTGGATGGTATTCGCTGGGTGTTCTTGCCCCTTCTTGCGGACGCTTTAGCGTATATCGGCATTGTAGTCGTCGGACACGCTGTTATGTGGCTTATCGCCGGGCCGGCGATCGAGAGAGTGGCTTGCGCGATCAACCGCCGAGTAAAATTACCGAATAAGCCACGCTGCTGACTCTGAACTGAGCTAACCACCGATAAAACTCATGGTCCGTGATGGCTGCACAAATGCCGCGTCGTTGATGTAATGACGCGGTTCTTTTGAGGACGGCGTTCTCGATGAAGGAAACGATCTCGTCCCGCGATGCTGCCAGCTACGCAATCGCGCAGGTTGTGTTCTGTCGTTGAAAAAGACATGTGCGGATCTGGCCGTCGGCAGTGAGGCGGATGCGCCAGCAGGCGCCGCAGAACATCTCGGTCACAGGGGCGATAATGCCGATCTCGCCGGGCGCCGTCGGCAAATTCATATTTCCATGCGGTCTCGCTGCCGCGAGAGGTTTGTTTCAATTGCAGTGGATAGACAGCATTGATAGCGTCGTGAATTTCTTTACCAGGCACGACCCATATCGCGGCTCCACTCGTGGCCTGCTGTCGAGGGGCATGAACTCTATGAGCGCATCGACAACGCATACCATTGTCGCAGCAAAAGCCCGCCATGTCGACAACCTCATCATCGTTGCGTCCGCGAACTGCACACGGCGTTGATCTTGATCGGATCAAAGCCGTGAGCTTTTCGCCGCATCGATCGCCGCGTAGTACTTGTCGAAGCGCATCGACGCCGGTGATGTCTAGAAACTTCTCGCGGTCGAGGCTGTCGAGGCTGATCGTCACGCGGTCGAGTCCTGCGTCCTTCAATGCAGCAGCATGACGCGGGAGATCAAAGCCGTTTGTCGTCAATGCCAGGTCTGTGCAATGCGGGTTTTAGCTTTGCAAGTTTTGCGACCAGTTTGGGCAGCATCCTTGCGTATCAGCGGCTCGCCGCCGGTGAGACGCATGATCTTCTCGATGCCCAGTGAAACAAAGATCTCGCGCGATCGTCGCTATCTCTTCAAACGTCAGTATCGTTTCTTTGCGTGCTAAGGGCGGCCTCGCCGTTCGGCAGGCAATAGAAAGCAGCGAAAATTACACCGGTCGGTCAGCGAGATGCGCAGATCTCGGATGGTCCGGTTATGTGTGCGTCGCGAAGAGGCATACCCAACCTATACATTATCGCAGAGCCGCGGCGTTGCGTTTGAGACCATTGAGTTTTGTGCGTTTCATCGCGACTTCGGCGAAAGCGTTCGACATATTCACCGTGTTCCATACGCGGCAGCGGTTTCGAGGTCGAGCGAGGTTTCGGCCTTTCGGGGTTCAAATCGCATCTCGTCCGTTGGCGTTTCAAACCGGTTCCACGGGCAAACATCCTGGCAAATGTCGCAGCCATTAGAGCCAGCCGTTCAGATTCGCGGTAATGCCTCGGGGCAGTTTTCGTCAGAGCGAAGCTCGATCGTCGCATAGGAAATACATTTTGTGCGAATCGACAACATACGGCTCGACGATGGCATTTGTCGGACAAGCATCAAGACATGCCGTGCAATGTGCCGCAATGGTCCTCGACGATCTCGCCGTCGTAGTCGAGTTCGATATCGACGAGCAGCCGAGCCGATAAAAACCCACGAACCAACCTCGGTCGTGATCAGGTTCGTGTGTTTGCCAGAGCCAGCCTAGACCGGCACGCACGGCCCACGCCTTTGTCCATAAACGGCGAAGTATCGACACAGATCGTTCCTTCGACCTCGGGCACTTCCTCTTGAGCCATAGCGAGCAGTGCTCGTCGAGCTTTTCACGCAGTGTACGTCGTGGTAATCATCGCCCCAGGCGTAACGCGATATCTTGCCGCCCGACGCATCCGAGGATGTTTGTGGCCGGTGTAATAGTTGAGCGGTAACGACGATGATCGACCTTGCGGCGGGGAAGAGAAGCCGCGGGTCGCGGCGTTTCTCCGGGTTCGCGTGACATCCACGCCATCTCACCGTGAAACCCGCGCTCGAGCCATTCGCGAAGCCGGTCGCCTTCCGTCAGCCAAGGGCTCGGCTCGCAACGACGCCGGCCTTTTCAAAACCGATCCGGGCGGCCTTTGCCTTGATCTTTTCACCGCAAGCGACGCCATTAATGCAATTATCCTTCAGAAGGCGAGGAAAAGGCACAAAAAGGCCGGAAGCGGTAAACCGTCCGGCCTCGCAAAGTCTCCGACTGAATAGAGCCGCTTTTACCAGGTGAATTTGGCCCAAGCTGAAACTGCCTCGAATCGAATGCACGCGGTCGGACGGCTGTAATAGCGGCCGTTGTCCGCACGTTGGTTAAAGGCGTTCACGTCCGTGAAGAACGGCGTTACCGAGGCCTCGTTGAAGCGATTGAAGAGGTTAAAGCCCTCAAAGATCAAGTCGATCCGATAACGGTCGCCAAAGTTGAATCGCCCTCGAAATACGCCAGGTCGACCTGATGCATACGGATGTGTTTTCGCGCGTATTCGGCCCAGGTTGCCGGTCGCAAACCTGCCATTCACGATCAGCGGCGTGCTGCAGCCCGTATTGCCGGGAATGCAAAGCGCTGCCCGTCGGCATTGACACTCGGGCGGTCGGTCTGCGTCGATTGGTCGTTGTTGGCATCGACGTTCGTGATGATGTTGAATGGTTTGCCCGACGAAAGTCTCGATGATCGGGGCGACGGTAAAGTCTGGGAAAAACTGTCGCCAGCCGCTGCCATTCCGACCATGAAGCCGGCGACATCAGCACGCCGCTGAAATACAAAGCGATGACGCTGGTCAAATAACGAGTCCGGCCCTCTCGCGGTCAAAATTGTTCGACGTCCTGCAGCGATCAGCAGCGTTTGCAGATCGGACGAGTCGTCTGATCGAATGCGACCAGGTGTAACTCGCACGGAACGTGAAATTGCTGGAAAAGCGTCGTTTCGAACATCAGCGTTCAAGGCGTTGTAGTTCGAGTTGCCATTCGAGATCTGAGCGTTGACCGAGCCGAAAGGTGAAAGGACACCGGGCGTGCTAGACGGTCGCCGCCAAGCTGCGAATCGAGAACTGCTTTGGTGACGGCACCACCCGACAGCGCTCTGTGCAAGGAAGTAATTCGGCGCGTTCGGCCGGAAGAAGTTTGCGATCGCAGGGGCGATCACCCTTTGCCCGGTTGTGATTGTTGACCGAGATTATTCCGGTTATCACGTCTGTCCGCCCGCCGTGGAGCATTGCAGGTCGCCGGGTTCACTGTAGCCACGGCTTGCGTGCTCGTCGGGTTTGTGCCAAAACACCGGACAAAGTTCTGGATCTGCAACGCGGTGTTGGGCGTATTCAGATCGGTCCGGATGCGGCAGGTGATGGGGCCGACGAAGATGTAGGCGGCCGATAGCGACATATTGTCCGTCAACTGGTGCTCGATCGCAGATTCGCCTGCGAACCGCAGATGCATACTCAAAGTCCTTCGTCCACCGGCAGCGTAAACGGCAGACACTGCGCCAAATCCGGTGAACGTCTGATCGTTGAATCGCTGTCTGCCAAACTGATACTGGGCAGACGACGCAACTGCCGGCGTTACTGGATTGCCAAATGCCGCGCAGGCGACGCTGCGTTCGACACCTTGAGCACCGCAAACGGTTCCGTGGAATACCAGAGCCGCATTGAGCAGCGTTGGCGTCGGCGGTGTACCGCCGATCGGCACCGGGCTGCCGGCGGTCAAAACTGCCTGTTGCTGTTGCGCGGCATCGGCGATGTCCGAGTTGAACGCAACTGCAAGCAGCGGATGATCGTAATAAAGGCCGCATCGATCCGCGGAGCACGGTGCGGCCCGTACCGAACATATCCCATGCAAACCCGCCGCCGCGGCGTCCAGTTATTCTTGTCGACGAGGAAATCCCTGCTGCACACTGAGTACGTCCTGTGCGGCCGGTTATATCGGCGGCCGACAAATTGATGCCGGTCAGTGGATCGCGAAAGGCGACGGGAGCGATCGCTTGGGTAAACTCGATGTCGTACCGAATACCATAATTCAGTGTGAGACGGCGGTGTATCTTCCACGAGTCCTGGCCAAAGAAAGCGACAGGACGGTTACTGATCGCTGTCAGGGTTGCCAAAGCCCTGGATGTATAACGACGGCAGTCAAGGCCGTAACTCTGTACCGGAGTGAATGCAGGCAGCGCACCGCAAAGCTGGATTCAGATTGGTTGCGGCAAATTCGCCGAAGTTATACAACCCTGCGAAGTTAAGCTCAAAATGCGCCGACGGAATGTTGACGAAGTTGAAATCGCCGCCGAATTTCAATGTGTGGTTTCCAGTGACAAAGTTGGTGTTATCGAGGAACTGATAACGCGTCTCGGTACGGTCAACGGCGAGAAAAACTCGGGCCGATAAACGCCGTACCCGAGATGTTGATACGCCACGGCATCACCGTTCTGCGATCCGGAAATTTGCGCCTTGAGCCGTCCGAAACTGATAGCGGAAGTCGTTGGCCGATGTCTGAGCCAAAGCCGTCGTAAGGCGCGGCGTTGAACGACGTATCTTCGAATGTGCGTAATTCCGGTCCTCGAAAAATCATTCTGCCCGAGCGACTGGTTCTGCGATTCGACCTGAATGCCGGTCAGATCGCCGGTGTTGTAACCAATTCTGAACGTAAACTGATTGCTATCGCGTCGAAGATTCTGATCAAAGCGAACCGTTGCATAATTTGCTTGCTTCGGTTACCGGAAAAACGTCCAGCAGATCGTTCAGCGGACGAAAAGCGATCGGGCTGATCCGGAACGAAGGCGCCACGTCAGCAAAAGCGTGGGCCGATCGCACCGGTGCCATCGGCGATATCGCAGGGCGATCCGCTGCCATCATTCGGACTGATAAGCGGGTTGGTGCCGCGTCAGGGCCTGTCTTGCCCGCCGCCTCGAGGCAAAGAACGCGTACGCCCGTCCGCCGCAGATATTCGCCGGAATGCCGGATGCTATCAGGGCATTGATGTTCGCCGCGCCTGGAGCAGCGGTTAAATTGGTAAATGTTCGTGCTGTTGGGTTTAGGCCGGCGATCACGGGGATCGTGACAGACGAGGTCAGATTACCCACAACGTCGGAAGTAAAAATCCTGACTCGTCACGCTTTCTGCGTTCAGCGTAGGCCCAAAGACGAACATTCTTATCCTTTCACCAGCGGACCGCCGACGGTCACCCCCAATTGTGTTCGCCGGAAATCGGGATCCTCGATCGGCGAAAAGGCATTGGGCGATTGAAGGCTCTTGTCGCGAATGAAGCAAGAACGCATTGCCCGTAAATTGGTTGGTGCCGCGTTTTGTGACGACGTTGATCACGCCGCCGGTCGCGCGGCCAAACTCCGCGGTGTACGAGTTTGAAGCAACCTGATACTCCTGAACAGCCTCCATCGACACAGTCGAACGGGCTGCGTTGATCGAGTTATCGGTAAAATCCGCACCGTCAACGTTGACCTGGGTCGAACGGCCACGCTGACCGCCGATGTTCAATCCTGAGGTCGGAGCCGGCCCGATCGGGCGGCCATTGTCGCGTCCCACCGTCGAGAGCGTCAGCGCAAAGCCGGTCGCGGACCGCTCATTGATCGGTAGGTTGCTGATTCTCGTTTGATCGATCGTGCTCGAGACCGAGGTTTTGCCTGTTTCGACAAGCTGTATGTCGTCGCCGGTCACATTGACGATGGCGGTCGCCTCGCCAAGCTCGAGCTTGATCGTCAGGTCGGCGTTCTGTCCGACGGTCAATTTTACAGGTGAGATGACGACCTTTTTGAAGGTCGGTGCCTCGGCCGAGACCTCGTAATCGCCCGGCGGCAGGCCGATAAACAGATAGTTTCCCTCCGAGTCGGCTATTACGGTCCGGCTGATGCCGGTTGCATTATTCTTGGCATGCACGACCGCGCAGACACGACTGCACCCGTCGGATCGGTCACCGTGCCGGACAGGTCGGCGGCGGCAACCTGCGTTTGGGCCGTGGCAGATGCCGCCAGCCCAATGCGATCACCGTCATAAACAACAACTTCGCCAATCTACCGGAAATCTCGGACGTAAATGCTCTCATCTTTTTTCTCCTTCGGAAACTTTTGCTTGCCGTTTCGATACCTGCAGAAAAAACCGGGGTGCTTGCCGGCCGGGTCGCGCGGGTGGCCGACGCGTCAGGGCATAAACGAGGCTGATCAACCCAGGTCTTTGTCGGACAGATATTTACAAGAACTGATTGCTTTGAACTTTGTAACCCAAAAACCGATTTTAGGCAAGCAAAAACGTAATGTTTTTGTAATGTGCTGCTGCCGTCCGATGTCCTAAATCATACTACGCTCGGCGTTTTGAAAATGTTATTGAGCCGGCGGTAGAAACTGTATTTTCGCGCCTGGACGTGCTATTGCTTTTTATTCGCCATCGCAGCTATGAAGATCATCCCGCTCGCTATCCCGACACCGTTCTACGTGGGCGATGTAAACGTCTATCTGATCCGCGAGGAGCCCTTGACGCTGATCGATGTCGGGCCCAAAACGCAAGAAGCTGCGAATGTTTTGAGACAAAAGCTGGCCGACAACGGCGTTAAGTTTGCCGACGTTCGCCGAATCGTACTGACCCACGCGCACGAGGACCACTGCGGCCTCGCCAAGCAGGTCCGCGACGAGGCCAAGGATGCCGAGATCTTTGTCCACGAATGGGAAACCGGCCACCTCTTTGGCCGTCTCGCACAGGAAGAGCACCGCAAATTGATGCTGCGCTCGGGTGTGCCTGAAGAGGTTTTTGCCGAGATACGTTCCCTTTATGACGAGATCAGTTTGCTGACAGATTCGCTTGGGCAAGGTGAGTTTCTTCCGCTCGAGGATGAGATGGAGCTGGAGTTTTCGTCGGGCACACTTCGCGTCCTGCATACGCCGGGACACACACCGGGTTCATGTTCGTTTGTCCGCGAGGCCGACCGGACATTGATATGCGGCGACTGCGTGCTCAAACGCATTACACCAAACCCGATACTCTCACCTGATCCGTCGGACCCGTCAATGCGTTTCTCCGTCGCTCGCCGAGTATCTCGTCAGCCTGGCCCGGCTGCGGTCCTACTCACCGACTTTGGCTTACGGCGGGCACGGTGAACCGGTGACCGATTTTGACGAGATCTTTCACCGTTATGTGCGGGCGATCACGACGATCGGCAAAAACGGGTTTTGTCCCTGGTTTCAAGTGGCGGATCCACGGCCTTTGACGTTGCACAGCAGCTATTTCCCAATTCATTCGGCCATGACGTCCATCGTTTTCTTGCGATATCCGAGGCCATCGCGCACCTCGACTATGCGGAGTCTGAAGGCAAAGGCTATGGTCGAGGTTGAAAGACGGGGTCGAATACTACAGAACGAGTTAAGGAAGGGCCGCCTCGAACGAAACCAGGGGGCAACTTGGCCATCGCTTCCACCGTTTCCTTGAACTTTGTGATGTCTTCAAATCCGGGAAGCTGCCGAACGCGTTTTGTCACTTTTGACTCAAAAACGTCTAATCCGTCGTCATCAGCAAATAACGTTGCGGCCATATACTGCGTTCGCCGCTTTGCGAGTGACCCCTGCCCGACCGGCTTCAAAACCTGTCAGTCACAAAACGCGCGATCTTTCGGGCAGTCGAGTTTTTCTTCAATTCCAGTCTCGCGACGCTCCAATAAAATTGGTTGTGGGCCGATTCTTCGCGGATGATCGCGTCGAGTATCGGGTTCAATACGGGATGGTCGGCGAGCGTTTTCAGCCTGCAGGTAGCACTTGCGCAGCCTCCATCTCGTGGATCGCTCAAAGGTCATGTGCGTGGCGGTAAATTTCTTGCCGATCAGGTTGGTCAGCGTGGTCAGCATGTACGCGTTCGCGTGATAGGTTTTTGTCACGGCCTTCCGGACCTGCGTTTGCCAATTCTTCATCCGATTCGTAGCCGAGTTCGTTGAGGAAGCGGTTCATCATCTCGCCGTGCGTTATCTCTTCAACGCCCCAGCGCTCCATGAACTTGCTGATATGCGGGTCTCTTCCGGTCGGCGTTCGTCGCAACTCGCGATGGTACATATCTCGTCAGCGTCTCGACATCGCGCATGTAAAAGGACCGGCACGAACCTTTCATCGAGCGGCGTGTCTTTCGACCTTTTCCCACGGGATAGCGCCGATAAACTCCGGCGTCAGGGCCGTTCCTGCCCTTCGTACCAGTCAAAGAACATCTTTGTTCGTCTCAAAATTCATAAAGCGAGCATCTAAATTACACTTGCGGTCTTAATTCGCTACAACTATCTGTTTCGGATGCAACATAGGGATTTGAGGGTAATAATATAATAAACGATGAAAAGTGGTATAGCTTTTGCTCTAATTTTGGCCTTTTTTCGGCTCGGCCTCTGCCCAAAGTCCGTCGCTCGCGGTGAGCGGTGAAAACCACCTGAAAAACATAAAACAGTCTGACATTTGGCGGCGAAATGCCGAGGCTTATTTTTCGTTTGACGGAAAACGACTGATCTTTCAGTCCAAAACGGGGCAACCTCGCCTGCGATCAGATATTTACGATGAACGTCGACGGATCGACCAGAAGATGGTCTCGAATGGCGAGGGACGCACTGACGTGCTCGTACTTTTTCAAGCGGCGGCAAAGAGTTACTTTATGCCTCGACCCACGGCGGCGCCAAGGAGTGCCCGCCGAGCCCTGACTTTTCACGCAGGGCTACGTATGGGGCCGTCTATCCTGATCACGAGATCTACACGGCAACGCCCGGATCGGCAGAAACTTGAAGAAGCTCACCGACTCGCCGGGCTATGATGCCGAGGCGACAGTGTTCGCCCAACGGCAAGAAGATCATTTTTACCTCCGAGCGCGACGGCGATCTCGAATTGTATTCGATGGATACTGACGGCAAGAACGTCAGGCGGCTTGACGCACGAGGTTGGGTATGACGGTGCGTGCGTTCTATTCGCCAGACGGCAAAATGATCGTCTATCGCGGCTCGCACCTGACCGACCCGCGCCTGGTGGAGAGAGACAAGGACATTGCCTTGCCTAAAACATCTGATCGTCCCAACTGTCTTTGAGGTCTGGGTCGATGAACGCCGACGGCACGAACAAGCGGCAAGTGACAAAGCTGAATGCGGCGAGTTTTCGCTCCGTTCTTTACGCCGGATGGCAAGAAGATAATCTTTTGCACGAATTATTTCGCGACCGATCCGCGTAAGCGCAACTTTGACCTAGCGCTGATAAATATAGACGGCACCGGCCTCTGGAGCGCGTGACATACAACGAGATACTTTGACGGCTTCCCAATGTTCTCGCCCGAACGGGAAGAAGCTCGTGTTTGCGTCAAACCGAAACGCGGCAAAGACGGGCGACACATGAATGTGTTTGATTGCGGAATGGGTAAATTGGTAACCTCGGCGTCCTCAGCGATCTCTGCGTTGAAACCTTCTCCACAAATTTTCAACGCGGAGGACGCAGAGATCGCAGAGAAGAATATTTATGAAAAGGCAGTTATACAGTTTTCTATTACTAGTTTCGTTTGTTGATCAGTGTTTCGGCGCAGAAGGCGCAGGTTGCGACAAGTGTCGAGGCAAATCCTCGCAAGCATATCGAGTATCTTGCGTCTGACAAACCTCGAGGGGCGTCGTGCGGGCGAGCAGGGTGCGACTTTTGCCGCGGGCTACATCGCTAACCAGTTTGCAAACCTGCGGCTCAAGCCCGGCGTGCGCGGGTCAAACGGCAAGCCCGGCTTTCTGCAGCCTTTCTCATACACGCCTGTGCGCGATCCGCACTCGACGCTGGCCGAGCTCGACCGCGGCGGCGTGCTCCAAACGCAAAGAACGCATACAACGTCATCGGCATACTCGAGGGGCACGATCCGGTCCTGAAAAATGAAGCGATCGTCATCGGCGCACTACGACCACCTCGGTCACGGCGGGCCGGGAAGCCTCGCGGCAAACTCGACCGAGATACATCACGGCGCTGACGATAATGCCTCGGGCACAGCCGCGATCATCGAGCTGGCACGGCAGTTCGCGAAAGATAAGTCGAACAAACGCACGATCATCTTTATCGCGTTCAGCGGTGAGGAAGACGGCCTTTTGGCTCGAAATATTACGTCAACAATCCGGTCTTCCCGCTCGATAAAACCGTTGCGATGATCAACCTCGATATGGTCGGGCGGTTGAAAGATAACAAGCTGACGATCGGTGGGATCGGGACAGCGAGCGAATGGAAAGGCTTAATCAGGATAGGAATGTCAAGACGACTTACTGAAGCGCTTCGAGTACTTAATCGCCCGAACTGGGAGAATAACATCGCAACCTGTCCCCGTTATTTACGGGACCCCGTTTTTGTGCTTCAACTCACCGAAGACGGCTTTCTGGCCCATCCGATCATTCGTCGTTCTACGGCAAGAAGATTCCGGTCCTGTTCTTCTTCACTGGGACGCATCTCGACTATCACAAGCCGTCCGACACGGCAGACAAGATCAATTACGCCGGCGAGGCAAAGATCATTGACTATATCGCGTCGCCATCGCCAAGCCCGTCGATCGAAACCCAACGCGGCCGACATACACGGTCGCAAAATCGTCAGGAACACCCGGCGGACGAACAGGTTTCAGCATCAGCCTCGGCACGATCCCGACACTACGCCGACTCGACCGACGGTATGCTGCTCGACGGCGTGCGTGAGAATTCGCCCGCGTCAAAATCGGGCCTGAAAGCCGGCGACAAGGTCGTCAAGCTTGCGGGCAAGGAAGTAAAGAACGTTTATGATTACACGCGCGATCATGGGCGAGATGAAACCCGACCTCGAGTACGATGTCGTCATCGTTCGCGGGACAGAAACGACTTACGCTAAAGATCGTCCCGGCAAAACGCCCATAAATATGCGTGTCACACTCTTATTGCTCACACTCTTGGTTTGTCTGTCTGGTTGCGTGCAGCGCGTCCGGCTAACCGCGTCGAGGCTTACTTCGTCACGCCGCACGCGCCATTCCGACGCCTGATGACGCCGCAGCGACGGCGCTCTACAACGGAAAGCGGCAAGGTGACAAAGATCAATATGGAGAACTGGGTCTGTCGAGGTCGATCACGAAGCGATCGACGGAGGTCATGCCGCAGGCGATGAAGATGGAGTTCAACGTGCAAAACAAGGCCGATCTCAAACCGCTCAAGGTGGGCGACATGGTCGAGTTCGTTCTCGAATACAAATCGCACAACGAGACGATCGTCAGTATCAAGAAGACAAAATGACGGCGATCCCGTTCTGCAAATTCCACGGCTTTGGCAATGACTACATCGTCATCGAGGCGGAAGCGATCGATGCCGGCGGTCAAGCCCGATGATCTCGCCATGGCGATCTGCGGCCGCAACACTGGCGCGGTGCCGACGGCATCGCGATACTGTCAAGATCTGAGAAGATGCGGAAGCCGATTATTTTTGCGAGATCGTAAATCCGGACGGCAGCATCGCCGGTTTTTCGGGCAACGGCACGCGCTACGCCGTCGCGTATCTGCACTACAAAGGGCCTCTGGAGCGAACCGCGGCTGCGCTCTGCGACACGCAGCGGCATCAAGACCTACGATCTGCTCGAACGGCGGGGAGACAGAGAATTTTGGTTCGAGGCGGCCATCGGCCGGCCGCTCTTTGCGAGCGAGGACATCCCGGTGCTTACCGAAACGCGCCGCGAGGCCGTTGTTAACGAGCCGATGAGCGTCGACGGCCGCCATTACACGTTTTCGACCGTCAACGTCGGCAATCCGGTAGCGTGCATCTTTGTCGATGATTTCAATTTCGACTGGCGTGACCATCGGCCGCGCGATGGAAACGCACGAGAAGTTTCCCGAGCGAGCAAATATCGTCTTTGTAAAGGTCATCGACCGCGAGAATATCGAGATCCGCATCTGGGAGCGCGGAGCCGGCGAGACGGCCGCATCGGGCACGTGTTCGAGCGGGGCAGCCGTGCTGAGCGCATTTACTGCTGAAAACCGAGCGCAAGGTCACGGTCCGACTGCCGAGGGCGGAGCGACCGAGGTGCTCTGGCGTGACGATGACGACATCGTCATCACCGGCTCGGCGGCATTTATCTATTGCGGCGAATGGCCCGCATAACAATAATCCGGATCTCTTGTTCATGTTCACGCGTGAACACCGTGAACACCGTGAACACCGTGAACACCGTGAACACCTGAACATTGGCTAGTTTGGAGCAAGAAAAAAAGGCGTGAGGCTTGGGCCTCGACGCCTTTAGTTTATTCGGGGTTAGGTCCGTTTCTTAGCTGTCCTTCTTTTCCGTAGTTGTAGAGCGGCAGGTTTCGCACGCTTCAGCTCACGCTGCTTGCGAAACTCCTCGCCCTTCTGACGAAACTTTTCCATGTGCCCCTTCATTTCGGTCTTGCTTTTCGATCTCGGCCTTTTGTTCGGCGGTCAGAATGTTCTGTATCTGATCGCGAACGGTCTGTGCCTTGACACGCATCTGATCGTGGATCGCGTGCAGCCGTCTTTGCTCGGCCGTAAAGGTCGGTACCGGCTTTTCGCGACTCGTGGATCGTGCGAAGCTCGTCGAACACGGCCTTGTCAGGCTTGTTGGCTTCGAGAATGGCCTTGAGCTGCTGTTTCTGAGCGTCGGTGAGGGCGAGGGCGCGAAGCTCGTGCATTCGCTGTCCTAGACGGCCGAAGAGGCCGCCATGCATGCCTTTACCCATGCCGTCGGGGCGGGTTTTGGTCGTCGTATCGGCCTTGAGCGCCTCGACCTTGGCTTCCTGTGCGAAAGAAACTGTCGAAAATGCGGCTGCGACCGTTGCCACAGCGAGAAATGAGAAGAAACGTTTGTTTAATGACATACTTGTACCTCGTTAATTATTCGAGCCTATTTGCTCGTGTCCATGTTTTGACGCTGCGAAAGGGCGATTGGTCGATAGTTTTCTGCCGGACGAGCGTAAAGAAATGTAAACGGGGCGAGTGGCAGACGGCAAACGGTAAATGGTAAATTGTCTTGAGTAAATGAGATTTTTGTCAGAGATAAATTCGCCTGCCGATCTGCGACGGCTCCGCACCGACGACTTGCAGGAGGTTGCCGACGAGGTGCGGCAGTTCATTATCGATACCTGTTCGCGTGTGGGCGGCCATACGGGTGCGAGCCTCGGGGCGGTCGAGCTGGCGGTGGCGATGCACTATGTTTTTGACACGCCGAACGACAAGCTCGTCTGGGATGTCGGCCACCAGGCCTACGCGCACAAGATATTGACCGGCCGCGCGACGAGCTTCACACCATCAAGCAATATGGCGGCCTGAGCGGCTTTCTGCGGCGTGACGAATCGGAATACGACACATTTGGCGCGGGCCACGCCTCGACCTCGCTGTCGGCCGCTCGGAATGGCGGTCGCACGCGACACCAAGGGCGAGGATTTTCACGTCGTGCGCTGATCGGCGATTCGTCGATCGCGGGCGGCATGGCCATGGAGGCGGTAAACCAGGCCGGGCATTTCAAGTCGCGCATGATCGTGATCTTAAATGACAACGGCATGTCGATCGCGCCGGCTGTCAGGCTCGTTGAGCGGTTACCTGAATCGAATTAAAGAAGCTCAGAGCTACCAGCATCTGAAAGAAGGTGTCGGCGACGCCCTTGAAAGCGTTCCCGGTATCGGCGGATCGCTCCGGCGCGCCGCGAAGTCGTTTAAGGACGCGATCGCGGCGGCCGTTTTGCCCGGTGCGTTGGTCAACGAGCTTGGCTTCAAATACGTCGGCTATGTCGACGGCCACAACGTGCCGATGCTGGTCCGCGCCCTTGAGGAAGCGAAAAAGGTCGATGACGGGCCCGTGATCGTCCACGCCCTGACCACAAAGGGCAAAGGATTCCCGAATCCGGAAAGAACTACTACGCATATCACGCGACCGGGCCCGTTCGATCCGGCCACGGGGCTGCCCTACAAATCGAGCAAGGTCTGCGCCGCCGACGTACACCGAGGTTTTCGGCCGCACGATGTGCGAACTGATGGACGCGACAGCCGGATCGTCGCGCTCACCGCCGCGATGCCCGACGGGACCGGCGTCGACAAAGTTCTCGAAAAGTTTCCTGACCGCTCGTTCGACGTCGGCATCGCCGAGCAGCATGCGATGACCTTCTGCGCCGGAATGGCGTGCGAAGGGTTGAAGCCGGTTGCGGCGATCTATTCGACGTTCCTGCAGCGGGCATTTCGACCAGGTCATCCACGACGTCTGCCTGCAAAACCTCAACGTCACCATCGCGATGGACCGTGCCGGTATTGTCGGTGCGGACGGCCCGACGCACCACGGCCTGCTCGATATCGCGTATCTTGCGCGGCTATCCGAATATCGTCCTGATGGCGCCAAAGGACGAGGCCGAGATGCGTGACATGATGCTGACCGGCCATCGAACATCCGGGCCCGGCCGCGCTGCGTTACCCGCGCGGCAACGGATTTGGCGTCGACATCAGCGAACCGCCAAAGCAGATCGAGGTGGGCAAGGCAGAGATCCTAAAGGGCGAAACAGATGGGGCGATGTCGCTATCATCGCGTACGGCTCGCGTGTTTACCCGGCGATGGATGCGGCAAAAAACCTCGAAAAGGATGGCATCCGCGACGACAGTGGTCAACGCCCGCTTCGTCAAGCCTCTCGACAGCGAGTTGCTCATGCGTCTCGCGCATTCGAAACAACTGATCGTGACGGTCGAGGACGCTTATCTCGCGGGCGGATTCGGATCGGCGGTGCTCGAACTGCTTGAAGAAAACGGGCTTTCCGATAGAATAAAGGTGGTCCGAATGGGCGTGCCCGACCACATCGTTACGCACGGCGACCCAAATCTGCTGCTCGCAAAGTATGGCCTCGACGCTGATGGCATTTATTCAAGAGTGGTCGAAACACTCGAGGCAATGGACGAGCGCCAGGTCAATAAGAAACGCATTAAGGCAGTGAAGTAATTTAACTAAATAATGGCTAACGAAAAGGAACCTGAAAAGAAAAGCAACGCTCCGCTCCTGATCATCGGAGCGGTTCTCATGATCGCCCTCGTTGGTGGCTAGGTATTGGTACAGTTACGTCAAAGTCGGCGCCGCCGACGCCGACGGCGAACAACAGCACAACGAATAAGAACGCGACGCCAAAACCTGTCGCCACCATACCGCCCAATGCTCCACCGGGTGCCAGTCCGCCTAACCAAACGGGCTCACCGTCTGCTCCGTAAATCTCGAGGAGTTTGCCGATTTTCAGTGCGGTTCGTGCGCGGCAGGTCCACCCGGTGATGAACGAGATCAAATCGTTCTACGGCTCGCGTATCCATTTTATTTTCCGCGATTTTCCGCTGCCGATCCACGATAAATCGTATGATGCGGCCGTTGCGGCCGAGGCCGCCAGGCTGCAGGGGCAAATTCTGGGAAATGCAGAATATGCTTTTTAACAATCAGAAAAATTGGTCGAGTGACCCCAACTATAAGCAGACGTGGACGGGTTACGCTAAGACGATCGAGCTCGACGTCACCAAAGTGGGAAAACGACATTACGGGCATCGTCCGCGCGAACCGCGTCGACGATGACCTCAAGCGAGGGCGGGCCGTTGGCGTGAGCAGTACGCCAGCGCTCTTTATGAACGGCGCGTCCGTTCCCTATACCGAGATGAATGTTCAGGGCATGAAAGCGCTGATCGACGCCGAGCTGGCAAAGGCGGCAGCTCCGCAGAACCGAGTCCTCACCCGCATCGAACGCGCCGGCGAACAAATGAGAGCTTCGTAAGCTTCCGCTCGCAGCGTCGCTCGTCGCCCTCGTCGGCCTCGCCGATTCGATCTATCTCACCGTCCATCACTACACGGCCGAGCCTCGTTCCGTGCGGCGAAGGGTTTGACTGCGCCATGTGCTAACCAGCAGCTACTCAGAGATCGCGGGCATTCCACTTGCGGCATTTGGGGCCGTGGCTTACTTTCTGGCGTTCTCGCTCGCGCTGCTTACGGCGTTTGGCCGGGATCTGTGGCGGCTCTTTGGCCTGCTGACCATTGTCATGGCGGCGTTCAGCGTTTACCTGATCTATGTGCAATACGCCCTCATCCACGCGTGGTGCCAATTCTGCCTCATCTCGGCGGCCACGACATTTACCCTCTTTCTGATCTATCTCGTTTCACTTTTTATAAAGCCTAAGGCGGCTGCGTGGAATCCAACCCGCGCTCCGTCGAACTCAATCTGTGCGGGCGGGTGGCGCGGTAAAATCTGGTAATTCCGCCGTGAATAGGGTAGCTTTAGGGAGTATTCAATCCACGAAATTAGCGTGAATCAAGCTATCCTACAACGCGTCGCAAACGGTGATGGAGACGCCGTCAAAGAATGCCTGGACAAATACGGAGGCCTTGTTTGGTCGATCGCCCGCAGGATGTTGAGAAACGCGGACGAGGCCGAAGATGCCGTGCAGGAGATATTCGTGGATATATGGAAAAACGCGGGCGCTTTGACGCGGACAAGGCGTCTGAAACGACATTTATCGCGATGATCGCCCGCCGACGGCTTATCGACCGCATCAGGTACTCGACCGCGGCGTATTTCGGCCGATTCGCTCGACGACGTCCTACTCGAGCCTTTCACCCGCTCCGATCAAACTATGCAGATGAGCATCGAGGCCCAGCAGGCGGCCGAGGCCATGCGAGCTGCGGCCCGAGCAGCAGCAGGTGCTGCGATTGTCGATCGTGCAGGGAATGTCGCACCAGGAAATATCCGAGGCCACGGGTATGCCGCTCGGTACGGTCAAGACCCACGCCCGGCGAGGGCTTCTGCATGTCAGGAGTTTCTGGGCCTCGGCGGATCGCCGGTCTCCACAGGAGGTGTCTGTATGAACGAAGAACAGAAGAACTATTCTTCGACCTCCTGACCAAAAAGGCTGTTAACGGTTTGGACACCAGCGAACAGGAAATACTCGAGTCCTTTGACGAGCAGGTTGTCGAGGCCGAGTTTGCGACGCTTGAGACCGCTGCGGCCGCCGTCAACATGGCCGGCATATCTGAGATCGAGCCAATGCCGGACCATTTGCGTGCGCGAATTCTCGAAGCCGCTCCTACACACGCTGCACAAGACGGCCATTTGGCCGATACGCCATGGCCACCGCCGACGGAACCCGCCGCCAAGCAGGCCGAACCGGCATCGGCGGGCTATTTCGCGTGGCTGGGTTGGGTTGTCGCCGCGGCCGCTTGTCTCCTCCTGGTCGCGACCATATGGGTGACACGCCGCCAGGAAGTTGCGGGCGGGCCGTCGCCTTCCCCTTCCCCTACAACCGAGCAGGCTTTGACGCCTGCCGAACAGCGGAAGCTCTCATCGCCTCGACACCGGGAATTATCCAGGCCAACCTGGCACCGGGCAATGTAAAGGAAACCGCGCACATCGCCGGTGATATCGTTTGGAGCGATGAGAAGCAGGCCGGATACCTGCGCTTTCGCGGACTGCCGATCAACGACGCAACGGCGACGTGTTATCAGCTATGGATATTTGACGAGGTCCAGGACAAGCGGACGCCGATAGACGGCGGCATCTTTGACGTGACGGCGGATGGCGAAGTTATAATACCGATAAATGCAAAGCTCGAGACGAATGGGCCGAATATGTTCGCTATCACCATCGAAACGCCACGGCGGCGTGGTGGTCTCGAACCGCGAAAGATCGCAGCGGTCGCCAAGGTTGAAACCCAGGCGAGTTGATCCGCGTATAAGTTTGCAAACTAACAAAGGTCGGAGGTTTTTTGATCAGAACGAAAAAGCCCGAGGTCTTTGTCCGTTCATGTTTACCAAAAAAGGAGTTTAGTAAAATGAAGATACGTTAGGTACTTCACGATATTGGTGTTGGCGGCGACGCTGTTTTCGTCAGCCTCGTTGGCCCAGACAGCCGGCAAGCTGCCGCCGATAAACGTAAAAGAATACACATTAAAGAACGGCCTGCGGGTCATTACGCACCGTCGACCGCTCGACCCCGGTCGTGAGCGTCGGCACGTGGTACCACGTCGGGTCAAAGAATGAGACGCCCGGGCGCACCGGCTTTGCACACCTTTTTGAACACATGATGTTCCAGGGGTCCGAAGAACTACGACTCGGACTATTTCACGCCGCTGCAAGAGGCCGGCGGCGAGCATAAACGGCACGACCAACGAGGACCGCACCTGGTACTTTGAAACGATGCCGTCCAATTTCCTCGAGCTTGCGCTTGTCCATGGAGGCCGACCGCCTCGGCGGCTTGCTGCCCGCAATGACTCAGGAGAAACTCCGACAACCAGCGCGACGTCGTCAAGAATGAAAGCCGTCAGCGAGTCGATAACCAGTGCCTACGGCGCATCGTTCGAGAAGATCGGCGAGATAATGTACCCCAAGGGCCACCCGTACAACTGGTCGGTCATCGGTTCGCTCGACGACCTTCAGGCGGCGTCGATGGAGGACGTCAAGGGATTTTTTCCGCCACTATTACACGCCCTAACAATACGATCCTCGTGGATCTCGGCGATTTCAATGAGCGCAAGCCAAAACCTGGGTCGAAAGAATATTTTGGCCCGATACCGCATGGCCCGGCCATCACACGGCCAAACCCGGCGCAACCCAAGCTTGACCAGGCGATCCGCACGGTGGTCGACGACCCGCTGGCACCGCTTCCGCGACGTTATATGGTGTGGCACGGCGTAAGGCAGTTTCATCCGGACGAAGCGGCTTCGACATTCTCGGTAACATCCTTTCGTCGGGTCGCGGCTCGCGACTGCAGAGCAATCTGCTCTATGGCAAGGAGATGGTGTCGCAGGTCGGAGCCTTTAACGGGACCAACGAGATCGCGGGCAATATTCCAGATACAGGCGACCGCGCGGCCAAACAAATCGCTCGACGACATCGAAAAGGAAATTAACCTCGAGATCGAGCGCATCAAGAAAGAGCCGCCGACCGACGCGGAGATGACACGGGCGAAGAATTCGATCGAGGCACAGCGGATTTTTGGCCTGCAGACGGTGCTCGGCAAGGCAAGCCAGCTCACCAGTTATGCGGGCTATGCTCGGCAAACCGGACTATTTTCAGGCCGATCTCGGACCGCTATGCCAAGCGTAACGGCCGCCGATGTTCAACGCGTTGCGAATACATATCTCACCGGCAACAACCTCGTGATGACCTATAACCCGGGCGTCGAGCCGACGGCCCGCGTGCCAGCAGCACCGGCAACACGCCGACGTCGGTCAAGTCCGAGAAAAAGGACCAGGCCAAGATCGACGCTCAGGCGGCTTTCTGCCAAAGGGCGGGCCAATTCCCAAGCTTTCGCTTCCCGCCATCGAAAAGACAAAACTCCTCGAACGGCCTTGAGGTCTGATGGTCGAGCAGCGAGAGACTGCCGATAGTCGCGATGAACCTCATACTCAAAACGGGTACGGCCAACGAGCCTGACAATCGTGTCGGTGTCGCCGGCTTTACGACCTCACTGCTCGACGATGGCACAAAGACGCTGTTCGGCCATCGAGATATCAAATGCATTGCAATCGATCGGCGTCAATATCGGTGCCGGCAGCGGTTGGGATTCGACGACCGTGTCCATGCAGACTCTGACCAAGAACCTCGACCATGGCACTCGATATCTATGCGGACGTTATCCAAAATCCGACGTTCCCCGCGGCCGAGTTTGAGAGCCCTTCGCGGCAGGCAGATCATCGGGCTTCGCCAGCAAAAGGCAAAACCCCTAACGCCATCTCGAACACCGTCTATAACAAGGTGCTCTACGGCACACACCCATACGGCCGTGCAGCAAACACCGAGGCCACGTTAAAGGCGATAACCCGCGACGACCCCGTGCAGTATTACGAGTCGACATTTCGTCCGAACAACGGTGCGCTTGTCGTCAGTCGGCGACTATGACAAAGCGGCGATGAAGACAAAGCTCCGAGTCCGCGTTTGCCAATTGGAAGCCCGGCGATGTCAGCTCGCGTACGCTGCCCGCTCCGGCCGGAATGGTCGATAAGACAGGCATCTATCTCGTCGATCGTCCGAATTCGGCACAGTCGGTCGTGGCTGTCGGCCAGGTTGGCATCGACCGGATGAACCCCGATTATTTCCCGGTCGTGGTGATGAACACGATCCTCGGCGGCGGCATCACATCGCGCATCTCGATGAACCTGCGCGGAGACAAGGGTTACACTCTATGGCGCCAACAGCGGCTTTACATATCGACGCGGTGCGGGCCCGTTCCGAGCCGGCGGCGATATGCAGACCGCCGTTACCAAGGAATCGGTCTGGGAACTGATGAAGGAGCTTAACGCGCATTCGCGGTGGCGTGCCCGTAACGCAGAAGGAGCTCGACCATAACAAGCAGAGCCTGATCCGGCGTTATCCGGGCGGTTTTGAGACCATCGGGCGATTTCATAATCAGCTCTCAAATCTCGTGGACCTACGGCCTGCCGGACAGTTACTTTAACGATTACATCGCCAAGGTAAATGCCGTGACGCTCGCCGATGTCAATCGCGTGGCAGAAGTAGCACTCGACCCCTTCCAAGATGGCCATCGTCATCGTCGGCGACCGCAAGTCAGCGCATCGAACCGGGCCTCAAAGGAACTCCGGCTACCCGATAACCATCATGGACGCCGACGGCAACGTGGTCACGGCAGTAAGCTATCTCAATGGCCCGCACGTAAGTAAGGGCTGAAATTAAAAGGCTGTCTGGATCTAATTCCAGACAGCCTATTTTCATTTTCTCTCAGGATGTCCAATTTACGGCACGTAAGCAGAAGGCACGGGCAGATCGGTCGTGACGCCGAATTGCTGGATGAGCACTCCCGCGGTTGAGCGGTCGACATACCACGTTGCGGCTGATGGGCGAAAGATGCTGGCGTCCATCTTGCCGTCGTCGCCGTCATAGTCGCCCGGCGTCGGAACGTCGGTCGAAAGGCCCCACGGAATCCATACAACTGGGAGTCCTCGCTTCTGAGCACGTACCAGAATCCCGTCGAGGGCCTCCACACTGCTATGTCGGCCTTGCCGTCGCCCGTGTAATCACTCCTGCACGGGTTTGTCCGTCGATAAGCCAAACTGGAACGCCGGCACCACACCGTCGCTGCTCCTTTGTATCCACCATTGCCCGATCGATGGCCGAAAGATAGCGATGTCCGCTTTACCGTCGCCGTCATAATCAGCCACGACAGGCTTGTCCTCAGGCAAACCAAACGATTGAATGGTCGTCCCGCCCGATGACTTGCTGATATACCACGTCGCCGTCGCGATGGGCGAAATCACAGCCGCTATCGGTCTTGCTGTCGCCATCGTAGTCGCCGGGGACAGGAACGTCGCCATCCATCCCGAACGGGAACCCATAGTGCAAGTTGTCCTCGCTCCTAAGAATGAACCAGAATCCTGTCGAAGGACGCCAGATCGCAATGTCAGTTTTCCCATCACCGGTATAATCACCAGGCACGATAAGATCGGTCGAAGTTCCAAACTCAAACGCCGGCGCGATCCCGTCACTGCTTCTCTTTATCCACCATTGTCCATTCGATGGCCGAAAGATAGCGACGTCCGCCTTGCCGTCGGCGTCGAAGTCATTGCCCTCCTCGTCGCGGGCACGGAAGGGGCGACGGTTACGTCCTTCCATGTGGAGCGTGTACGCGCCCGAGCCGGCTGCATCGTTAAGGCCCGAGTCAACGAACAGGTAAAGGGGGACGTTCAACGGGATGTAATATTGACCAAACGCCCAGCTGTCGAGGCTAGCCGTGTTGCCGCTCCCCCACCGGCTGTCGGCGATTACCAACTCGTTGAACGCGTCATTTCCCGTACCTGCAGGGCACGGCGCTGGGACCCCGTCACCGCGCAAAACATAGATCATCGGTTTGTAGGTCCCGGAGCTTGTCGAGAGCTCGATCTGCGGGTTGGGGCCCAGACCCGTAAGGGTGAACGAGTACACATTGTCGGGCCCGTTGGGTTTGGTAACTGTAATACCAATAGTAGAGCCAATACGCGTGGTTGACAGTGTTATTCGCTCCGGTCGTATTGCCCGCGTGTCGGTATATGGGGCAGCACGCCGTGTAGTTTCCACCCGGAATGGCGGTGCCCGGACAATTGTCGTTTCCAGAAAGGAGGCTGACCGGTGTCGACGGTTCCTCGTTGATGTGGCAAGCGATACCGCTCAACCGACCGAGGAATGCCCGATCAGGTGGGCGGGGATTCCTCGGACGTCCGGGAGTCTCCGCGTTACGTCCGGCGAGCGGCTTCTTGTCCGTATTGTTTCGTCGGCCCGTGCATCCTGCACCTGCGACGTCAGCATCACAGGGCATCGCGGCAATGCATCGAACAATAGCCCAACCTCTTTCCTCCATCGTTGCCAGAGGGTGTCAAGGCAGGGGCGAACGGTCGGTCGATCGCTGTTTCCAAGGACATTCATAGAATTTATTTTTGTTAGTTCGGTTTTCATTTTTGTTTACCTCCTGTCGGATCGCTTATAGACCGATCCTGCTAAAGTCTGTTGATGGATAATATTGGGCCATGCTGCGGATCCGTTCCTTTTGGCGATCCGTTAGAACCGGTCTCGCCGCGTCCTCCGCGACCCCTTGTTGAAACGCGACCTTCGTTTTTTTCCGATTCGATCTCTTTTGATCCCTTTGTTCAACGCCGCGCCTTGCGGCCCCGAGGCCATAGAATTCCAGGAGCGTTTGAATGCTCGCCGGCCTTGTCGGCGATCATGTCTTCGTATCTGAGCCAGAAGATCTCGAGGCTCCCTTGTTTTTCAACCTGGGCCCACGAGGAGACGAACTGAAAGTACCAGGGAACAAAGTTATCGATGATCAGATCGATCCTGGTTTCTTCGCCAAGCGACTCGTAATCGGCGCGAAAGTAGAGTGGAAGAAAAGCGCCCTATCGTAAAAATCGAGCAGGCTGATAACCGAGTCGAAAATATTGCGGGACGAGCACAACCGGCCTGATCTCAAACGCCTGCATTATCTGGACGCTCGCGTCCGAGGCCCGGCAATGCTGCTGCGTCACCGTATCGAGGTGAGCATTCTCAGTGGGCATCGGCAGGTAAAGTTCCTGTTCAAATTGTGCCGGGCTGGAGACCATGAATGCATCACGGTATCTCGCCTCAAGCTCAGGAGCAGATTCTTCAAAAAGGTCGATCCGCTTTTTGGGGCGCAGGCTATGAACATGAGTGCCGCCCCAGCTGCTCGCGAAGCAGATCCTCCGTGTAGTCAGACAGCACGGCCCGCCGCCCTGACATCGTGAGCGAGTTTTGTCAAGATTGACCTGGCAGCCGTCTCGGCAGATCGAGATCGCCTTGCGGCAGCACAAAGAGGCTTGCATCGAACTGCCGATGCTTGAAGAACGTAAGTCCCAACTCCCTGGTAAGCCTCCGCAAATCTCTTAAGGAACTCGATGTCCTCGGCCATCTCGCCGCGTATCTCAAGACCTAACGCAGGCCGCAAAAGGCTATTTGCCTCGGCCGCGTCACCCGTTTTGAACAGCTTTTCTATCAGCAGCTTGTAACTCCGGAGCAGGTTGTGAATCGAGATGGTGCATGGAAGGAGCTGATCTGACGTTGAGTTTCTCGCGCGCTCTGAAACATCGTGACCGCCATCTCGGCGTCCTCACGCTGCAAGGCCTGAACGCCGAGCTCGACCTGCTGCTGCACGACGCCATAACGGCTGCGGTTCACATTTGAAGCCTCGATTGTTCGATCTATTGACCTTTTTCATCGTTTCCCCTTCCGCTAACTAATGCGACGGTCTTAGGGAAACACGGGTCAATTATTTTCAGTGGACGGATTGACTTTCCGGCGAGGTGCAATTAACGTGCAGGAACACTACTGCGGAGTCTGGGTACCAGAGCCGCTGACTCGGTTCAAAGACATTTGACCTGCACATTTCAGCTAGTGTCGCCACATTACGAGGGGAATGCGTGGACGAGACGGCGAAAAACGATTGGGTACAGGTACGAAGTGATATTTGATGACGCTCTGAGTCATTCGCCGGAGATCCGTCCGCAACTCGTCCGGACCGCTTGTGAGCCGATGAGTCCCTGTTGGCCGAGGTCCAGTCACTTCTCGATTCGCATGACAGCGCAGAGACCTTCCTCGAAACCCTCGCTTTGATCGCGGTTGCGGAACCGCCCTCGGTGTCGAGAACCGCCTCGCAAGCGGCGGACGCTTTTGCACTATGAGATCCGATCCCTTGATCGGCTCGGGTGGAATGGGCGAGGTATATCTCAGCCCGGGATACCCGGCTGAACAGGAACGTCGCGATCAAACTCTTGCGAACGAGTTTCGCTTCCTGACGCCGAGGCCAAACGTCGTCTCCTTCGCGAAGCGCGCGGCGGCTTTCACTCGAGCATCCAAATATTTCGCCAGATCTACGAGATCTCCGGAGGCGGACGAGTACAGCTTTTATCGTGATGCAGTACGTCGTCAGGAACTACCCTTGCGGACATTCTCTGCTGCGAGGCGGCCGGGCATCGCCAGCTCGTTGGATATTGCGCGTCCAGATAGTGGATGGCCTCGCCGAAGCATGCGCAGGGCATAATTCATCGCGACATCAAACCGGCGAACATCATGGTCAACGAGAAGGGACAGTTGAAGATCCTCGATTTTCGGACTCGCAAAGTTCGTCGAAGCCGAAACAAACGCCGCGACCATTGAACGTTTGAATAGTTCCGGCATTGTGATGGGAACGGTCCCATTCATCGTCGCCCGAGGCAGCTCTGCGGCAAGGCGGTCAGACACCCAGAACGGATCTCTTCAGCGTCGGTAGCTCTACTCTACGAAATGCTCGCAGGACGACCCGGCATTTAACCGGGACAACAACGCCGAGACGATCTCGGCGATCCTCAACGACGAGCTCGACCACACGCTCGTACCCGAGGCGCTGAGGCCGATCGTCCGACGATGTCTGGCGAAGGATGTCGAACAAAGGTATGCGTCTGCGGCAGTTCTTTTTGCACGATCTCCCGCGAGAGTGCGGAACCGCGACGACATCGATTCCTTAGCGTCGTCATCAACCACGCCTCACGGTCTCCGGTGTGGTCGACCGACGACTCGGTCTCGGTTAAGAAAAAGGCAGTTCCATTTCTGGCAGAGCTCGAGCGACGTGGACGCCGCGACGGGTCCGGCATTCTGATAAAGCCAGCGTCGAGGTTACCCGCCCGAAACGACGTATAAGTTGGCTCCCACTAGCTGCGGCGTCGGCAGTGGTATTGGTTGGAATTAGAGCCGGTTTGGATCTGGCAATGGAATCAAGGCGTTCTACTGGTAATAGTCTTCGACTCACTCCAGTCGTCGCGGCTGGTGTCGTGGAAGAGCGGGGCGGTCACCAGCCCGACCGACTTTACCATGTCGCACGACGGCAGAATGATCGCGTATTCGTCACGCGCAGCAGGGGCGGACGTGAAATGATCTATATCAAGCAAACATCCGGATGGCCAGGATCTCCAGGTCACAAAGGATAACGTGGACAAACGTGAGCCCGCTGTGTCCCCCGACGACTCAGCGGATCGCGTTCGTCTCGCAACGGGCCGATCAGCCGGGGATCTATGTTACTCCGACGCTCGCAGCGGACCTGTCACTCTCATAAAGCAAACGGACAGGGTGAACATTTCTCTCGCCACTGGGCACGTGACGGCCTCTCGATCTTCTACGATCAGGCCGGAAACCTGTTCCGCTGGACCTCGGCAGCCGCGACGCCGTCAGCTTCACGGACCTTCCGGAGATAGCCGGCGTTAGCAATCGGTTCTTCGCTCCCTCGCCCGATGAGTCGCAGATCGTCTTTTGCGCGACACGCGGGGACGGCCAAAAGGATATTTGGACGATGCCTGTCGAAGGTGGTTGAAGCTGTTCGGATCACTAACGACGCCGACAATGAAGCGCCGGCCGCTGTCGGCATCCCGACGGCGCATCGCATCATTTACAACGTTCTTAAAAACGGTTTGATCCAGATCCATACCGTTGCTGCCGATGGAAACGGGCAAACACACACAGGTCACGCGGCGAGAGGAAAATATTCCTCGATCAGCCTGTCTCCCCAAAGGTGACCGGATCTATTACTCGACCACGGAACCGAGATCCGATATCGCAAGCGTCGACGTCGAAACGGGCCGTGAAGAAGAGGTGGCGGCTCAAGGCAGAGACGGAGTTTTGGAGTGATGTCTCGCCTCGATGGCAGATCCACTGTCTATCAAACCAATTCCTCGCCCAATCCGACAGGCAACATCAGTGGCTCGTCCCTGGTCCTCAAGTCGTCCGATGGCCAGAGCCGCGTGCTTCCGAATAAGGGCTTCGATGCCACGTGGCTGCCCGCTATCAGCCGGCACATCGCGTTGTTTCGCCAAAACCGAGACGAATAATAACGATTACGATACGTGGATCGTCAGACACGGTAACAGGAAGCGAAGAATTGATGACTACCGACCGTGTGATGCCGCTCGGCATTCTCGGTAATGCCGATCACCCGAGTCGATATCGGGGTAATGGACTTTTCACCTGACGGTGAGCGAGTCGCCCACCTCGACCCCAAGAAGCCGCAAAACGTTATGATCGGTGAACCCGCCATCGGGAGCATTCACGAGGCCTGACCAGGAATGACGATGCGGACGTCCGGTATTTCTCGCCCAAGGTTCTCACCCGACGGGAAGCAGATCGCGATCATCTCTCGCGAACAATTTCAGGATCACTTGCCAGAAGCAGGTGTGGCGAGTGCTTCTGGCGGAGGGCAACGCAGTCCGCGAGCTCTTCTCGACGGCGGATGGGGCAAGGTTGCACAGGCTGGTCCCCGACCGGCGAGATCATCCTCGCGACCGGCAAGGGCGCTTCGCGTCGGCCCCGACGAACGTCGATCTGGTAGCGATATCAAGAGATGGAAACAGCCGAAAGGCGTCTTTGCTTGAATCGACCTCCACGCACGGATCGTTGACAATGTCCGCCGACGGGCGAACCGTCGCCTATACGCAGAACCGCGACGAGCGAGACGACATCTGGACGCTGTCGCTTGCCACGGTGCGAAACCCAAAAAGATAACGGCCAACGGAACTACCCGACAGTTTTTAACGAACCTCAAGGTTTTCTCCCGACGGCAAAACGACTCTTCTACGACAAGCAGGAGGAAACGAACATCATTTCGATGTTTGAGAATTTCAAATTAAACAATAAAGGAGGAACCTTGATATGTCTAAAAGCAGAACCAAGTTACAGGAAGATGAAAAAGGAGATGGGCGAGTTTTATCTCGCCTTGGGAGCCTTCAACGCCAATATGGTTGCGAGGGTCATTCAGGATCCGGAGCGCAGCCGGACCCATCAAAGACTACATCATTAATGTCGCGTGCCCGGACCATGATGCTCAATGTCCGCCCGGCTATAGTGTGGGAACCACCTGCCCCCGGAGAGCTGTATGAAAATACCGGAAGTTAACGCGGACTAAGTAACACGCAAAGGCGGCGACGATCACGCCGGCGGGACCACGCCGCCGGCGTTTTACCGTTTGAGTCCGGCGAGACCGGCCCTGGACGCTTTACATTCTTAGATCGACCATATACTTTTTCTGTGCGGGACTTCTGATCGCCCGACAGCCAATGCCAGCAAAAAGAATAGGCCGAATAGTCGGATCACAGAGCAGCTGAAGGAGTGGCCTGAAACTCCGGATGGCGAAGCTGCGCTTTTGAATCTTGTTTACGCCGAGCTTCACCGCCAGGCCTCATCGGTATCTGCAGCGGGAGCGCGTCGGGCATACCCTGCCACGACGACCGCACTTCGTTCACGAGGCATACCTCAAACTATCGAAGCAAAAATCCTTTCCATGGCGAGAGCCGGTCACAGTTTTACGGTGTCGCCGCGACATTGATGCGTCGCATCCTCATCGACCATGCCAGATCCAGCACCGGATGCGCCGTGGCGGCCCGCAGGATGATCTGCCGCTCGATACGGGACTTACATTGGCCGTGAGCGACGATCAATTCGACCTGCTCGAGCTGGATGAAGTATTGGAAAGACTCGCTCGAAAAGGACCCCGAACTTGGACGGATCGTTGAGCTGCGGTTCTTTGCAGGTCTCGCGACGTCACAGAAACGGCCGAGGTCATGGGAGTTTCTGAAGTCGACCATAAACGCGGATGGGCGGCGGCGAAAGGCGTGGCTACACCGCGAGTTAAGCCGTTAGGATCTACGGTATAAACGCGCTTGGTACCAGGGCTGATCGGTTGCGGCGCCGAATTGTTGGATATACACACCGGCGGTCGAGCGGATTTAGTGAACCACGTCGCACCTGACGGGCGGAAGACGCTGGCGTCGATCTTGCCGTCGCCGTCGTAGTCGCCCGGCGTGGGAACGTCGGCTCGAGACGCCCCACGGGAATGCATACAGCAGGAAGTCCTCGCTTCTCAGTACGTACCAGAATCCCGTCGACGGACGCCAGATCGCTATGTCCGCCTTGCCGTCGCCGGTGTAATCACCCTGCACGGGCTTGTCCGTCGATGCTGCCGAACTGGAATGCCGGAACTACTCCGTCGCTGCTCCTCTGCCACCACCACTGCCCGTTCGACGGACGAAAGATAGCGAGGTCCGTCTTGCCGTCCCCGTCATAGTCAGCCACGACAGGCTTGTCGCCCACCGCACCAAACGACTGAATGAAAGTGCCGCCCGAGGACTTGTTGATGATACCACGTCACCGTTGATGGTCGAAACACCGCAGCATCGGTCTTGCCATCGCCATCATAATCACCCGGCACCGGTATGTCGCCATCCAATCCGAACGGGAACCCGTACAACAGAGGAAATCCTCGCTCCTGAGTATGTACCAGAATCCAGTCGACGGCCTCCACACGGCGATGTCCATCTTGCCGTCACCCGTGTAATCACCAGGAACGATCTTGTCCGTCGCATGTCCCAAACTGGAACGCCGGAACCACACCATCACTGCTCCTCTGCCACCACCACTGCCCGTTCAGGCGGACGATAGATCGACATCGCTTTTGCCATCGCCGTCGAAATCGAACAGTACAGCGTCGGCGAATCTGAGAGCGGTCGGTGAGATCTATGCGGACATTATCGTCCCGGGGCTTCACGAGTTGTCACTCGTTGCCCTACCCCAGGTCGGGCATACTCGAAGCTCTGGCAAATGCGTTCCTTTCCGTCCGCGTACGCCTGGCACTCCTTCGCCGATTCGTTGCTGTAAACCGGGTTCAACTCCGAAAGGCTCTGGAGCCGCGTCTGCAGCGTTACGCCATCGATCTTTACCTGAAGGGTCGACGTAAGCTCAACGTGGGGCGAATTGTGGCGAGTCGATCCTGAGTGCTGCAGGGTTTGCAGCCCCACCCGATGGAAAAACGAACGCGACCTGTGCGGCACTGCCTTGCTGCTGTGGTGGATCAGCGGCCGTACCGTCCAGCGAACCAAGCCCAGCCATTTTTCTCTCGGAAGATTTGCCGTGCGCCATCTGCCGATCCACACTTTGTCAGACGGTACAGAGTGACGTTCAGATCGGTGAAGTCGACTCAAACCGGTTTAACCCGGACGCATTCGTCCCGGTTTCGAGCGCCACGCTACATCGCCGATATAATGAATGAACACTGAATTATCCGACTTTGGTTGAGCGGGTTCACGCATTACCACTACTTCATCTCCAGAGTAATACCGCCGCAGGTGTCGATATCGCCAGTCGCCACGGGAAGTGACATTGCCGACCGCAATGTTATAGCTTTGGGCCCCACCTGTGATCGGCAGCGGCACGCTGGTAATGACCCGTCTGGCACCCCAGGCGGGGAAGGTCCCCGACCTGGCCAACGACCGGCTCGCTAAATTGTGCAGTGTAATTGACCGGAAAGTGTTTGGTCGGCCTGTGGCAAACCGCTTGGTCGATCGTGACCTGCGGCATCGACGTGTCGATCGCTACGAAGGCCGGCGCTCCCTGGATCACCGCACCGCCTGCGAGTCGCTGCGCGCCGGCGGAATAACGAAACTCACCATTGGCGGGGCGCGACATCCTGTCAGGGTCAGGTTCGCGCAAACCGCGCTGATGTAATCGCAACAACCGCCTCGTCCCTTCAGGCTCCTGGTGGCGGCGGCCCCGACAGTTAAGTTTGCAATATCGAAAACCGGAGTTCGGCTGCTCGTGATATTGTCCGTGCTGCTGCCCGTATCGCTGGCAACACGGGTCGGGCGCAGCGTCGCGTATCACCTCCGAAAGGGCAATGCGCGTCCCTACTGCGGGGTTTCGAACCAACGTGTTTTCGGCACGCACGGGCGACCACCGCTCCATCATCCTCCACCTGCTCGCCGTGTTCATTTCCTCCGCCATCCAGGCACCGAAACTGCGACTGCACCGAACCAGGTTGATCCCCACGCACGAACACATATGCTGCGGCGCCTGTGGCGAACTACCGGCGAGTCATCCGGCGATCACGATCTGGTCTCGGTCTATCTGAACGGTCCGCCCGAAATGGTCGTAACCAAGCGTCACACTTTGCGGTTAGCTTAGCTTGAGTTACCTTTTGCACGTCGGTGTTGTGTGCAAAAACATACCGCGCCGTGTCCATATCCCCAAACAGCTCTCGTGATAGGCCCCACCACTGCCGTATCGCCCTCGAGATCGACGCTTATTCAACGCCTCATGATCGAACTGTTCTACCCCTGCCCCGGGCCGAAACTTTGCATTCTCAAGCCGGGTAGGCCGGACTCTCTCAAAATATGAGGCGGCCCCATCATACGAAAAAGAACCTTCGTGGGAGCACCGATAATTGCTCGATTACCGTCGACCGCAACTTGCTTTTCGCCCTAGCGGTTATCACTACAATTCGGGCTGCCCGCGGATCGGTTTTGCTTCCTCAGTCCAAAAGTCGGTTTCCCAGCTTTTTGCAGTAAAAACATAAGCCGAGCCTGATTGCCAGAACCTACGTTGTCAGAGTAAAGCTCAACGATGATCGTGCCTCCTGCAAATCGCACGCTTGCCCAAATCTATCGTCGCCGCTCTGATGCACGATCAGTTTTCTTTGAAAAACTCAAATGGATCTATTTCGGACGAAGACATAGACGGACCCTTGGTCCGTGTTTGTTTCTCCTCTCATGAATTCATCCCGACCGCGACGTACGGTCTCTGCGGAACTGCCGAAACTCTCGAGAAATTGCGGCATCAGGCGCGGCAGCCTATCGCTACTGCTGAAGGTCCCATGCTAGTCCTCTTCGGCCGAAGACGTAAGCGGCCCCGCGGTCTTGCGATGTTGAACGGCGCATGACACGAGGGCCGTGACGCGAAAGTGGCGCCATCGACCACTTTGGCGCGCTGCCGAAGAAATCCTGGGTTCTCACCATCCGGAAGGAGACGCGTCAGTTTCAATGTTTGTAGCAAAGGGCCCATTGGCGAAGGGGGGTGTAAGTGGTGTTGGTGTCAGTGTTAGCGGCGGTTTGCAGCTCACAGTGCTCCCCTCGGCAGCACCAAGCACTGAGTGCCCGGATAGCCTTAGCACCAACCACTCATCATTTCTGCCTTGCTTATTCCAGGTGACTACCAGCTACTTGGGTCCAACTTTCTGTGAAGTATTCGCCCGAAGGCCTTTACTCCATGACTTGGCTAATGAGGTCAAAGATCTGGCATGAGCACGGCATTGTGGTCACCCCAGGCCATTCTATTGCAGGCCCCAAACTGGTTAGAAGACTTCTCTGGGAGTCAGGGACTCTCGGCTGCTGCTCCCATGGGCGGGCCGCCGGAGGTCAGCTATTGGTTGCAATGTCGTAGATATAAAGCTTCTTAATAGCAACGAATCCATCAGGAGTCCCACCGGCAAGATAGATCTTGCCGCCGATAATCACCACTCGCCATACCGAACGCCATTTGCGGCATCAAGCGTATTAGGATCCCAGGTGTTATTTGCAACATCGTAAGCAAACGTCGTATTTACCCCATTGCCGTTGCTCCTCCCACCGATCACATAGATCTTTCGATTGAAAAAGCGCATGCCCCAGCATAGCTGATCGGGATCAGGCCTCGCGCCCCAGGCTATCTGTTGTCACCGGCGCTAATGTCATAAATTCGATTCATCCTAGTGTTGTTCTGCCCGCCCATTACGCAGATCTTGCCGTTGCCGCCAAACTCAGCATGAAAAAACCCGACTCACTACCATTTGGTGCTGAGCCAGGTGGCACGTCCACGAATTGTTTCGGGGATCGTATCACCGTGGTTCGTCTCGCCATTCCCAAAAACCCGCTCGATCGGCCGCCAAAAAACGCAAGCGGCAGTCCCGTTCTGTCACGCTACTGCGGCGGCATATGCTGGAAAGGGATAGAGCGTTTTCCTGCTTCCCCATCGAAACCTGCACGGCGGCGCATTGTTTCTTCCCGCGACTGACAACCAGGACGATCCGTCACTCGCAGCAAAAACGCTGCACCCAACAACGCAAAGAAGTAGAGGCGACCTCACTGCTTTGCCGATCGGTTTTGTATGCATTCTAAATTGATAACGGATGACCTGGCTCACTGCACGGGTTCTGCAGGAACGGACCTCGAGTTTTACGGGACCAAAGGTTCCATCGATTGTAGGTCGTGGTTTTGGGCCTCCACGCAAGCCTCTATCAGAAGCCCAGAACTTCCGCATGATCATTTCTCCATGATTTCGCCACCCTCAGTGCGCGCATCGCTATCACCTCTTGCCGCGAGGCGCAGCCATATCCGACGGAGATGCCAGCCGGCGAGGGCGACGGTTGCAGCTCGGCGAGGATCAAGATGATGCGTCGCGGGCCGCCGTGCCGAGGCGGAGCGAAACGGCACGACCGATAGCACGAGCAGCAGTATCCCGCCAATGACGCCGATGACCGCAGCGGCTATCGTCAACAGGGAAACAGTATCGGCGACCATTGCGATGCCCCCGCGGCCGGGGTTCGAAATGGCCGATACGGCTCACTGCGCAAACCCAATGCGATACCAGCAGCGCGGCGGCAGTCCGATGCCAAACGCTCCGCGAGCGCATCAGCAGAGCGCCGGCGAAGCCGTTTTTGGCTTGATAAAAGCCGCACGGCGGATACGCCGATGCCGGCCACACCCAGCAATGCCGCAAAACGAGGACCGCGGCCATCATCGCGTCGATCCTGACAGCGACAAAGCCAAAAGAAAGAGGCGAACCGCGGTCTCAGCCGTTCGCAGGAGTTAAACAGGGCACGCACCTGCCATGCCGACTACACCGCCGAGGAGCGCTGCAACGCCAAACCCAGCGCCGGCACCAGCCGCTCGGCGATCGAAACCCTCACCCGCTCGGCGCGCCTCTATCTGTTCATTTTCAGTCATTGGGTATCCTCCTTTCTACGGACTTACCACTCAAAATGCACCATCGCTGCGAGCCCCTAAAGTGTAAACCTTGTTCACACCCCGCCGCATCGCCGCAAGCATAGTATTCCTCAGCAGATAGATGCCAATCTGCCTCGGTTTAATGTTGTTGTTTTCCAAAGCAAAATCATTTCTACTAGCAGCGGAAGCATTTCTCTTCAGAGCAAAACCATTTTTCTTCGCAGCGGAAGCATTTTTCTTCAGAGCAAAACCATTTTTCCCCGAGCGGAAGCATTTTCTTCAGAGCAAAACCATTTTTCTCCGCAGCGGGAAGCAGTCCTCAGACAAACCATTTTCTTCCGGCAGCGGCTGCACTTGCTGCAGACAAAACCATTTTTCGTTCGGAGCGAAACCATTTTGCTGCAGCATACAAACCTTACTCTTTCTCCGTCAGCCGCAGCACGCCCCGAACAGAAAGGCTGTCTGGTTGAGTTCCAGACAGCCAATTTTTATTGCGGATGCGTTTCTACCGCTGCGAGAGTTCCGGCGGCAGTGTTTTGTCGACCTTGGGGCGGTCCTTGAGTCCGTGAGTTCCAACAGCGTGAGCAGGATGGTGCGGGTGACCTTCTCCATCTTTGCGTAATCGATCTTGCCAGGGTGATCGGTCGCCCTGTGGAATCCTCATGGACGCCGTCGAACCAGAATGCGATCGGAATGCCGTTGACCGCGTAGTTAAAGTGGTCCGAGCGGAAAAGAACCGGTTAGTGTCCTGTTGGTCGTCGTATTTATAGTCGTAGGCCATCGGCCTTAAGGTATGCGTCGTTTGCGCCTCTTGGTGATAGCTGAGTGGTAGACGACATCATTTCGAGCCGATGACGTAGATCGCGCTGATCACCCGTCAGGTCCTATGACCGCCCGGAACGGTGTCGCCCTCTTTCTGCTTCGCCCGATCATATCGATATTGGCGTCTGGGCGATGACTTTTTGGTATCGACGGTCGGGAACTTATTAAAGTACTCGCTGCCCCACAGGCCCTTTTCTCGCCGCAATGCCATACGAAAAGCACTGAGCGTTTTGGCCGTGTTTGAGCGAGATTGCGCCTCGGCAATGGAGAGCACGGCGACCGTGCCCGATCCGTCGTCGTCGGCCCCGTTGAATATCTTGTCCGGGCCCCGCGTTGGGGTTGGTCCACACGTGGTCGCAATAGCTGATCGCGACCATCTCGTCCTTAAGGACAGGATCGCTGCCCTCCCAGATAGCGACAACGTTCTGGGTCTTTGCCCTCTCGGTGTCGGTGGTGACAGTCATCGTCGCGGTCTTGCTCCGCGTTCAGGGCGAAATCGCCGGCATCGCGTCGGTCGACGAATACGCTTTGCGACGCCGCCAGGTCAGAGCTCTCGCCCGACATCAGCGCCTCGGACGCGCGCCGCGGGACAGTCCCATGACCGGAAGTTATCGGGTGTGGCCCCGCGAAGCTTTTCCACAAATAACCGCCTCCGCTATCACGCTGGCGGCGGGTTCGATCCCAGTTGGCCGTCATGGTTGGCGTTATGAGGCATGATCACCCCAACCGCACCGTTCTGCTTGGCATACGTGCCCGGATCGGCCCAATCAACGCCTTGCTGCCCTGTCGCCCTGACTTGCTGAAAGCTCATCCCACGAGGCAGATTGTCCGCGTAAATGACGACGACCGCCACTCATGGCGTCGAGGTCCTTTAACGGCTCGAGGTTCTTTGATTTGATCAGCCACCCGTTGCCGCCAAATACGAGCGGTGCATTGTGGCGGCAGTGCCCGCATTCACGTTAGCAAGGGAAATCAGTGCCGTATGCAAGTGCGGCCGTTGATCGTCGCTGTGGTCGCGGCCGGATTCATCTTGTTCACGGACGATGTCAATTTTGCGGAAGAATGTGCCGTTGTCGCCTGCCGGTTTGAAGCCCCATTGTATGGAGATTCATCCTGATAAATTCGGCCGTGAGGTCCAGGCCCTGCGACGGAGTGTCGCGGCCGCCCATCGCGTCGGACGCGACAAGCTAGAGGTAATCACTCAGCTGCGAGGCCGTCACGCCCTCGGCGATCTTTCGCTCGGCGGGCGTTATCTGACGGCAGTGCTGGCAACGCGGTTGATTGAATACGATATTCCAAATAAGAAGTAACATGTAAAAGTTTTCGCTCAACACATTTTCTCCGTGTGGTCCTGAAATATTTCAAACGCTCGAGGTCGGCTGAGGTTGCAGAGATCATCAAAGGTCTGTACGACACGCCGTCTGCTCCATCTCGCAGCAAACGAACATTGAAGCTGCCAGTCAGCAAGCCGAGAGTCTCAGATCGCATCGCCACTGCAACAAGGAAAGCCATTCGGGCTCCTCATGAACCGGCAGAATCCCCTCGAGAGCTTTTAACTCGCCGACAATGGCTTTGCGCTTTTCAACCAAGAGCAGCCACGGATACGGCTGGCCCGCGCGGTCCAGCCGTAAACCTTGACAATGGATCTGGCAACTCAACTCGCGATTCGGCCGCTTGCCGACCCACTCAGATGCCGGCTCGCGGGATCAAGGAGCTAGAATTCCCTCGTAATGCCCGTTCGGCATTCCCGGGCCCAGAGTTTCACGTGAGACGTTGATCTGCGGAACTCGACCGATCTCGCCACCTGCTCGTTGGGTTCATCCTGCGCGGCTGCTGCGATCCTGACGGGCGTTTTTCTCTGCGTCCACACCGCGATCTCTGCGTTAAATCTCTTGATTCGCGTAAACTCGACTATTAGCGTCGATCCGATGCAGATCTTGTGCTTGTCCGCGAGGCGAGCATCTCTTCGCGGTCGAACATGAGCGTTTTGCCCGCCGTGACCGAGAGGCAGGTTGCCCCGGCCTTTATCATCGTCTCTACCGTTGGTACGCCGACCACCGGAACGTCAAAACGCATATCCTGATCGGGCTTGGCCACCTTTGACGACGGTCAGCTTGCCGTTACTGGCAAGCTCGCCGGCTCTTTCGATCGTCGCATCGGTCCCTTCCATCGCCTCGATCGCGACGCACGCCTATGGCTCGCACGACTATCGTCTGGCCGAGATCGAGCCGGGCGTATCTCGCGGCCGATGCCAAGCCGTATTCGATGTCTTGGCCAGCTCGTCATCGGTTGGCTTCCGTTTTGCGCGATCGACTCGTCGGATAGGCGAGCTGGTCCTTGATAAAGTGTGCGGAATCAATAAGTTCGATGCCTTCCCTGGCAAGCTCATCGGCAACGCCGCCGATCGAGCGCGTCCGTATTGCGACGCGGCAGGTTCCAGAGCATCCTGACCATCCGCATGTCGGGCATCGCCCCCGAGAATATCTGGACGGTGCTTGACCTGGCCGGCCATTATCGCCTGCGTGACGCCCTGATTCCTTGAAGAAACGCGACGCATCTTGCCCAGTTGCCCGATGGCCTACCCACGTAACAGCGTCGGCAGACCTCGTCGATGCGTGGTATCGGTCTCTTCCTTGATCGCAACGACCGCAGGCGACGCACCTGCGCGACGCGCCCTTCCGGCGACGAGGGAATGGAAATTTGCCGTTCCCGGCGATCAGGCCGTACTTCATAATTTCGCGATATCAGTTACAATGATAAACAGTTCTGTTTATCAATCGTATATAGAGCAGCATTTTGCCAAAACCAACAATATGAAAGATCACAACCTCTTGGCTATATTCGGCCTGGTGTGTCCCGTCGCTCCGCGTGTCCACCGTCGCCCAGACCAGTTATCTGACCGAGCCGTCGCTCTCGCCCGACCGTAAGGAGATCTCGCCTTTGTCTCGCGGGCGGCGACATTTGGTCGGTCGCGGCCGACGGCGGCGGCGCGTCTGCTCGTCTCGCATCCGGCTACAGAGGCAAGGCCGCTGTTCTCTGCCCGACGCGCGGAACTCATTGCGTCGTCTCGAACCGAACGGGAAATGGCGATATCTACATTCTCGATATCGAAACGGCGCTGCCGGCGGCGTGACCTGTTGACGACGTGAACGACCACTCGACGCGTGGTCGCGTGACGGCAAGTGGGATCTACTTTCATCCAGCAGCCGCGACATTTCCGGCATGGGCGGCGATCTATCGCGCGTGGCTGGCGTCCGGCGGGACACCGATCGCACGGTGAGGCAGCGACCGCTACACTGCCGAGTCGCGAGGCGACACCGCTTGCGGATCGGTTTCGGCTCTATCTTTGCCGCACGCGGCAGCCGGCTCGGGGCAATGGTGGCGGCGCAGGCACACGGCCCACTCTGACGAGAGCGAGCTGTGGCAGAAGACCGGCAGGTGCGTACACAAAATCCTACACGACCGCGGTGCCAAACAGCAGTGGCCGATGGCGACGGCTGACGGTTCGCGCCGTCTACATATGAGCGACCGCACGGAGAGCGCCAGAATATCTGGTCGATGCCGCGGCGCGCCGAAGGCAAAGCAGGTCACCAGCTTTACCGACGGCCGCGTTGTGTGGCCGAGGCCTGTCCCTATGACGGGCAGGAGATCGTTTTCCCAGCGCACGGCTTTCCAGCATCTGGAAAATGAAAGCCGACGGCGAGCACGCGAGGTGCCGATCAACGCCTTTGCGCGGCGTGGTCCAGGTCGAAAGTCCGGGAAGAACGGCGCAGCCAGCGCCGGAACCCGCCGCGCTGAACTGCGGCGCTTTCGCCCGGCGCTAAGAGATCAGCGGTCATCGCACTCGCGCGGCGAGGCCTTGCCGCGTCGGCGGAGACGGCGCGGCGATGCTGTTCGCGTCACAACGACCGCGCCGCGCCCGAATCGTTCGTGACCTGGACGACGTGGCGATCAGCAAGAAAATTGGTTTACACGCGCCGAGCGCGACGGTGCGATCGAATCTTTACCGCAGTACGATTTCGGCACCGGGGGGCCGAGAACACCGCTCACCCGCGGTGCCGACTCGGTGGACACGTCGCCCGGCGTTTTTTCGCCTGACGGACGACGGGCGCCCTCGCACTTCATCCGAAATTCACAGCTCACTTGCGCCAGCACTTCGATATCGACTCAGCAAAAACACAGGTGCTGAATTGTCAAAGATCTACGCCGATACCGTTCCCGATCTCCGGGCCAGATACCGTCATAAATGGTCGCCCGACGGCAAATGGGTCGGCTTTTTTGACGGTTGCCCGAAACGCGCTTCGTACACTACCGTCAGCGTCGTACCGCCAGCGCGGCCGGCGGTGCGGCACGCCCGATCAGTTTCTGGCAAATTCATTTGCCAGCTTGCCACTCGCATGGAGCCCTGACGGCTCTTTCATCACTCGACCAGACTGCCGAAGCCAGCCTGGACCGACGAGATGGCTCGATCGCACGCATCGATCTGAAATTGCGAGGCACCGCTTTCGCGAGGAGCCAGTTTCGCGATCTTTTCAAACAGGAAAATCCGCGCGAGCGGCTGCGCGGCGCCCGGTACATCACCGGCACGCCTCGCCAGTACCTTCGCCCCGCATATCCACGCGGCAGCATCGTCCGCCCGCCGAGAAGAAAGGAGAGGACAAGGCGAGCTGAGATCGTATTTGGACGACGACATTCGCAAACGGCCTGACAGCTTTCTCAATGCCTGGCGTCAACGACAGCGGCCACGCGTCATCGGCCCCGACGGCAAAAACCACACTTCGACTCATTCCTCGCCTCGGCCGAGGGGCGATTCAATCTGCCACACGATGCCGCTCGACGAGCTGGCGACCGACCAGTCGGCACGGCAACGGCCACATCTACTGCAAGGATTTAAGTCGCAGGCACAGTTCACGCCCGACAACAAAGAGATCCTATTCATCTCGAGGACGGCGCATAGCGTCCAGATCGTCGCCCGAGCGCTCGCGAGGTGCGTCCGCTAAACCTCTGGCAATCATCTGAGCATCATCAACGTCAATTTTGCCGGAGGAGAAGATGGAGGTTTTCTAAGCGAGAAGGCTGCGCGTTACCATCGCGCTGACGATTTTTACGACGCACTAAATACCACGGCGTAAATTGGGAGGGCAGTATGCGCGGAACACATGCTGCCTGAACCGATGGTCTGGCGTCTTTGGCGAGGACGATGGACGAGGTCGCCGTCGCCCACGAAACAGATGATGGTCGGCGTGAATTGAACGCTTCGCACTCAGGCGTCGGCGTGCGCCGAGGCTGGGTTTCACGGCCGCACCCGCCGGCACTTAGCTTGATCTGCGCGGTTCGACTGCAAACGAGTACGAGCGCAAAACGGGCGCTCTCTCAGAGTCGCCGAGATCATAGCTCTCGGCTCCGGCGGCTGTGGCCAAGACCGCTAACGTCGGCGGCGATTATCGCGTGATGCAGCTGACGGAGCCGCGATCGGCGGCAAGAAGATAACGACAGGCGTCTAAGCCTCGACGAGCTGCTCGAGAACAAGACTCGCATATCGTCGTGATCGTCTTGCAGGTATGCTGCAACGCCCGAGCGGCTCGCTAACAAGCAGAGAGTGTCAATTTCGCGAAAACCGATCGCGACGGCCGCAACGAGAAGGGCCTGCTTTATCGGCAGCCGGTCCAGAAGAGCAGAACCGTGCGTATGTCGCAAAAGATCAAGCGGCGGCAAAATCGGATTGCGAAGCATCTGCCCCGATACCTGGGCTCCAGCTCGCTCGACCAGCCGGGGCACTCCGACCTTCGACGCCGAGAACCAGTCGCGCGAGGGCGGCGTCATCGACATCCGCAACAACAACGGCGGCTTTATCAGCCGCACGCGCGATCGACGTGCTGTCACGACGCGGTTATTTGACCATGAAAGAGCGTGCCTGCCTGGCTGGAATGCGCCGGCTGCGATCGGCGTTGGGTCAGCGTTCGCTGGAGAGGCCCACGGGCGTGCTCGCCGTCGTCAGCCAGCGGTGATTCGCTCTCGGACGCCGAGGGTAAGGGACTGAGGGCTACAAATCCCGCTAAAACTCGAAACCAGCAAGGTCGTCCCGGCGAGCCAACCTCAGAAGCTGGATCATCTACACGTGGAATACAACGGCTTTTTGCACGGCGCGAACTGCTGCCTCCTCGCCAGCTAATTCTCGGCAGCGACGGCGCGAACAGCGTGGAGCCAAACCCGCGAACGCCCTGACGTGGCCGTGACACGCCCAATCGGCGAAACGCCGACAGGCCTGGGCAAAAGGACTCCGCAACTTCGACGCGCAGTTGGACCGGAAGGCCGCTTGGGAAGCAGGTCAGGCGAGAAATAGGCGCTCACGCAGCCTGCTCATCCAGACCGCTCGATCTCTGCCGCGGTTTGCGCAGCATCTATGCTGACCTTTCGTCCATGTGCTGTTCCGAGCAGGATCATCGCGCGTGCGTATTCCTCGAGAAACGAGGGCGGACTTGCCCTCGACGAGCTTGAGCAGCTCGTAGTGACGCGGCGAGCGTCGCGAACTCTCCTGCCCCAAACTCTCGCGCGGGATGTCACTGCCGATGTCGTGCTGGTGCGTTTCGAGCAGCGGCCCGATCTTCAATGACGGATGGCCGCCGAGCATCGTGACGAATTCGCCCGCTTTGCCGGGTGAGCGAACTATGTTAGCGGTTTCCACGCCCCGAGCCACGAAACGATCAGTATCCGGCCGTAACCATAGCGTAACCAATGCGTAATGTGTGCTTTGCACGCCCGCCAGCTCGCTCCATTATCTTGTTCCGGGAACCCCTCGATCGCATTTGGTACATCATGATTATTCTTGTTTCGATCCCGAGGTATATCGCAATGTGGAATGTTTCAAAACCTGCAGGGGCATCTGCCGAGCGGCAGGATCTAGCGAAGGTAGAAGTTTTGAAGACGAAATCACTTTTGCTTCGTCACCGTCCGCGACAGGACTGCGCGGTTTCCCCGTGGTCTGCCGCGTCTTGACCCTGGAGAATTATTCGTCGATCTCACCTGCAAACTCCCATCCGTTGGTAGCGGGACTGAACTCGCGGTCGTGCTTTGATCATCGCCGCCACGGGATCGGGCGCATCGCCGCTGTTTGCGCTCGAGCATTCTCAAGGACGATGACGGACCCGACCGGAAATCGAAGGTCTTCCAACTTGAGGAACGGTTCCGCCTTTGTCGTACCGCAAAACACTTTCTCTTGCGCTTGCACGATCGGGCCGCACGCAGCCGCCGCGCCAGAGCCGCCGCGTGGCCGTGTGTTGATAAATTCCGTGCTCAGGCGGGCGACCATCGATAAAATCCCTCGCTGCTCTGGGCGCGCATGATGAGACTGACGCCGGGCTGCGTGAGGGTCTCTCGTATATCGGCGCAGGGCGCTGGGGGCGCAGCTGCCGCCGATGTACTGCGACTGGATAAGTTGCACTGGTCGAGGTATTTCCAGACCAGGAGCGCCCACGCGGACATGAACGTTCGGCAGCACGGCAGAACCGTATAAGAGCGACTCGGCTACATTTGCGTTGCTGGCTAAGCGTGGCGTCCGGCAGTCGTTATTGTTGCGGCGGTCTCGGGCTTGCTTATCCTGGGTCCAGGAGCGATAGTTCTTCAGCCCGTGTGAGTATCATCTGCGCACCATCTCGCTTTCGCTCCCTCGTTTTGTCGGCATCCCTGCTGCGATATAGCCACGACATCAATAACAGGCTACCGCCCGACAGCGTCGCGTGGCCACTCCGGGACAAACGGTCTAAAGGACTTGCGGCCCATGCTTAGCCTCCGCTTTCGGGAGTGAGTCTTACCGCTGCTTGATGCCCGGACGAAATTCTGAGGCGGGAGTTGACCTCAGGGGCGGTCACCTGACATTTTGCAGCGCAGCGGGCGTGGTAGGAGCTTCGGGTCGGCGCGGCGACGATTCGACGTGTTTGCGGCCGCCAGGGCCTCGCCGATCTTTTTCCACTCGGCAAAACTCCGCGGGCGTGACATAGCGTTCGACGGGCGAGGCGTTTTCGTATGGCTGCAGATACTGGCCAGATGGTCATGATGTCGCACGATGCCTGGCACGCAGGTCGCGCATCAGGTCGACGACCACGCGTCCGATGTCTCGCCCAGACCGGCCATGATGCCGCTCTTCGTTACCAGCGCAAAACGCCGGCTGCAAGTCTGATATCGCGCCAATGCGCAGCACGCCCGAGCAGCTCAGCGTCGACTGGTTGTCCAGATCGCGCGCGACATCCGTGGACGAACGCGGCGACGTAGAGGCTGTCCAGAAGATCGTTTCGGTATTGTCGGTTGAGAACATCTGGGCCGTGCTCATAAAGGACGTTATTGAAACTGACCTCTTCGTCGCCGTTGAAATCGAGGAATGAGCACCTCGCTAGGCGCTGCACTCGGGGATTCATCTCGCGCGCGAAAGATCGTCTCGGCCCAATGCTGCGAACCGCCAAATACGGCCAGGTCGTCGCGATTGACCGACGTCATGACCCGCCACTGCGTGGCGAGACGCCAGGGCAGTGTCTTTACGGCCTCTGGCTACGTGCGCGACCGGCTCCGCCGGGTCGAGGCCATCCGGCGTGCGCCGCCCCGTATTGCGACCGCCGAAAAGCCGCGACAATGCCGCGTCACCAGTGTCAGCCGCCGAGCATAAACGTCGCGGTCTTGCCTCACGATCCCGGCGGTCAAAGATGTTCGGGCATTTTGCCTCCTGGCGCGGGGCCATACGGTGTGTGCCAAACCGAGCCCGTCAGTCATCTCTCGAAACACCTGCGACGACCACGTGCCGGTCGCCGAGCTTGATCTTGAGCCAATCCACGGGCTTCTTCAGCCGCTCGCGCTGTTTACGGTTGAGAAAATTCTCGACTAAAACCGCCTTCCAGCTGATCATGCAGCGTCAGAACCGGGAGCCGTAGCGGCCAGGATTCTTGTTTTGCTAGCAGTAGAGACCGACCAGGCGACGCGGCAGGTCGGTCGCTACAGCGCTCGGTTCTGACTCAGTGCCTTAGCTGCCCGCGGTCGAGTCGACCACCGGCCGCATCCCGATCGATCATTCGAAGAAAAGACGCCGCCGAGTATCATTTCAGGCCGATCGACGGCGAGCATCGCGACGTCTACCCAATGAGCAGCGTGTTCCCCAGAAGCGTCCGTTATCAGGATCGGCGTGCCAGCCCGCCGACGTTGCCAGGTCTCAGTCGTGCAGATCCGATCCGAATGGTTTCTGAGATGGACGACCAGTTCAGGTGGATCCCGCGATAGAGGTCGCTTGGCCCAGCCGAGCGCCTCTGCATCTGCCCGTGGCGACTTAAAATCGGACTTTCCAAACGTCGTAGCGCACCGCTTCCTCCGCGGCCTTGGCGACGGCGGGTGCCGCCACGTCCGGGTCGCCCGCAGCACACCAGCTGGCCTCGTATTCGCGAAGTAACCACTCAGTGTCTTGGCTTACCATGCGTTATCATTCCAAAAGCCCAAGCGCCGTTTCAGTCTCGCTGAATGCCGCCACTTTGTCGTCATCGAGTTCGCCGCACGCCGATGGGCTAAAACGAGCGATCTGCGTGAGCGTGTTCGTCATTAGGTCGCGTGGCCCTCGCCGGGCTTGAAGTGCATCGCCAAGCGTTTCGGACTCCGAGATGCCGGTCCGAGGTCAAGCTCAGGTCGATAGATTTAGCAACCACGCCGAGTCGTCGTTCAGCCCGCGCTGGCTTCCTCCTGCTCCCAGAATCGCGATAATACCGCTAATTCCACCGCACCAGAAGTCAGGTTGCGCACAGCTTCTGCTCGCCGCCGGTTTGTGCCGTTACGCGAGCAAACCTTTTGACCGGCACCGGATAACTACCTCAAATTTTACGGCGTCGTCTTCGTCAGCGGGCCGCGGCGGCCACGATCCAGCGGGCGACCGGGCATGACCTGGGTGCGATCACCTTTGCGTGCGGGTCGCCGTTCGCACGCGGTTTTTGACGCAGCGCGGCGTATTCGGCCCGAGGTCATGCCAGCTGCTGGCAGCACCATCTCCTCGGGCTCGCGCACTGACCGCGCCCATTTCGCCCTCGATCGGCTCGACCGCGGCGTGTGGTGCATCGAGCGCGTTGCCGCCGCAGCGGTTGCAGGATATCGACCGCCGTTGTCTTCAGGCGCCGAAGAACCAGTTTTCGGCCCGCATCGCACTCGATCGTGAGCCTGTCGTGATCTTTGCGGTTTCTGCAGTAATAGTTAGCGGCGCATTCGGTCCATCCGTTAGTGATTTCGATTCGCCACAAATTTGGCTTTTATATAGCCTGTAAGCAGAGCCGGTTTGCCGACGGCTTTCGATTCATCGCTTTCGACTACCATCTTAACAACTCTTTTTGAAAGCAACCCGCAGGCCTATCGACCTGCCGAAAATGACCCGATCAGAAACCAGCTGGACAACAAGTTCTTACTCAATGTATCAGCGTCATTGTCTTTTTGTCCTGCTTGATCCTGCTGCAGCAAGAAGGTAGTTTTTCATTGAAACCAGTCACCAACGCCATCAGTACCTCTCGACAACAGCGGCGGCCTGTTCCGCTTACGGGCCATTACGTAGCCGTTTTGGCAACGCGCCGAATACAGAAGGCATCTAAGTTTCGATGGCGATTGATGCCGTTCTGAACGGACTCGCGGTGATCCAGAATTACTGCGACTCAGCTGCCAGCTGACGCTCAAACGGTTTTGGTCACGAGCGATTCGTCTGGTTTCAGGCCGGCGATCGCGACGCTCCAGCGAACATCCAGCGGGCGGCTCCGATCACGACTCCGGAAGACACCCGCGTTATCGCCTGGCTCGATGATCGGTTGTCAGGGACTTTCATCCACGGAACGCGGGCGAGGCATCGTCGACCCAAAACGCTGATATCGAGTGAATTAATGTTGCGCTTTGTCGCTTAACGATATAGCGACGCGAGCGCCGCTGATCGCATTCGGCCGAAACTCTGGTGAACCACACCGCCTGAGAATGCCATTAATTCCGTCGCGCAAAGTAGTTTTCCTTCGTTCGCGTTCGACTTTATCTCCCAGCTGAAAATCTGCCGGAACCTTTGAAGATGTTGTATTTCAAAAACCTGAATACTGGCCGGCTACGAGGGCGGCGGTATAGATGCGGCGAATAAACTCCGTTAAACGGAGTTGAAGAACGATCTCGACGCATGAGAATTCCCGATGACGGTATTTATCCTGCCTAACGGCACATTGCGTAGCTGCCCTTGCGCCAGAGCATATCTCTTGCCGCGCCTGGCTGTTCAACGCGTCGTCATTGCGAAAAGAACGGGATACATTTTCTTCTGAACTGACGCGCCGGCATTTCTGGATACAAAAACAAGAAAAATTTTCCGCTACGGCGACCAGTGCCAGCGAGAGGGAATGAGGATACAGCCGCCGGACGCGATCTGCTCGCCATAGCGGCGAGTGCAAGGTTAACCGTGCATCATCTGCAGAATTTCAGCGTTCTGCGATAAATTGCCGCTTCACTCTGGTGAGACGGCGACATTACGTCTTTCACCGCCCAGGAGGAAGCTTCCTCGCGTAAACGACTTTAACTTTCGCGGCACGATCAGCGCTCACTGCGCCCCGGGAAGGCGGACTCCGCCGACCGACTCAGCGCCATCGTTTGCACAATAAACCGTACCTGAAATTCGGTAGCGATTGAAGCATGCCTGGCTTGCGCTCCACGCTGGATTCGTTCGTTCAATGATCCCAGCTTCACCGCTGTGGTTGAACAAGAAGCCTCAGCAATACGTAGCG